>ERZ860710.13-NODE-13-length-129645-cov-67.052928_pt1 | contig 129645 bp, 126 predicted proteins | sample MGYA00509974_ERZ860710 | MGnify/ENA primary metagenome ERZ860710 (study PRJEB30046, sample SAMN00715261) | human gut metagenome | study: EMG produced TPA metagenomics assembly of the A metagenome-wide association study of gut microbiota in type 2...
AATTTCTATGATTTCTTATTTAACCATAGTTTGCTGGATATTTCAAGAAATTTCGCAATACTTTTTTCGACAAGTTTCATATTAATTACTAAAATAGAGCAATTAATCTAGAATATCAATTGCTCTATTTTACAATAATTTTCTTAAATATTTTTATTTTAGCACAAAATTTCAAATTTAAGCTAATGTTCCCATTGGATCCCATGGTTTTAATCTTATTTTTTCTGTTGTTAGTATATTTTGTTCTTCTTGTGTTAGATATTTTCTGTTTATTACTACTTGATATACATAACTATTAAACCAAGTATCTGTTGCTACATGATAACCTTTATTTGCTTTTTTATCACCCCAACTGTTTTCTATTTTCCATTTTGTTGGTGTATCATTTTCTAAATTTACTCCTGTTATTACCATTGCATGATTCATTGCACTTTCTCTTGTATCTAGCATTGCTTCTTTTGACATTTTGCTGTTTATTTGAAATAAAGTATCTATATCAAAGGATTTATCATCCCATGTTCCATCATCAATATCTCTTGCTTTTAAGCAATCTGAACCAAACCATACTGGCTCTCCATCTTTTAATTGATTTATTGTTAATTCTTTTAGTCTATTTATATCTAAGTTTAAATATAATATTTCTTTTCCTTCAATTACATTTCCAATATGCTCTACTGTATATACTTTATTAAATGGTTTATCATCTGTTGGACTGTTTATTATACTTATATAATCATCTAAATTTATGTCTGCTATTTCCTTATAAAATCTTATTGGATCTAAGTCTTTTATTATATTGTAATTATCATCTTTATCTACATACTCAAATGAGAATTTTTTAGGTGGAACTCCAAAGCTACTACATAAAATTTTATAAATGTTTTCTATACATTCTGCTTTTTTACCATCTATATTTTCATTATTATGTCTTATTTCAAATGCAAATTTACGAATATATCTATTTAGTAACCCATCAATTTCACGTGTATTTGAGCTTTGGAATGTTTCTGGGAATGCACTTTTTGGTACTATACCATATTTATTTACTATGTTTACAAATAAATCCCATTGACCGCCATCTTGAATTCCATTGCTTAATAGCCCATCTAAAGTTCTATCATCTTTTTCTTTATCTTTTAAAGATATGATATTTTCTAATAGATAATTGCATTTTTCTAATTTATCATAAAATGCTATATAATTTTGTGATAACTCGAAATCCTTTAAATTGTATTTTTTTGCAATTTTTTCTCTAATTACATTGCATCCTGCAAATATCCAGCATCATCCACTTTGTTTTTGATCTGTTACTGGTAAGGTTTTTAAGTTTATTGAGAACATATCTCTTGAAAATTCAGTTTGTTCATTCACTCTTATTAAATCACTTATTTTACTTTTCACTAATGCTCTTCTTGTTATAGTATGTGCAGTATTATTTAAATACTGTAATTCAATATTATTTAAATTTTCCTTTGTTATTTCTTTCATTATTTTATCCTCCTGTTTTTTTCATTATAGCAAAAGAATAGATTTTATTCAATTAATTATTATCAGTTTTATTTCCAAAGAAATCTTTAAAAATTTTTTCAAATTCTAAATTATCCTCTGAATCTGTTTCTGTTGAATGAAGTTGTTTTCTATATTTTTCTGCTCTATCTAAAATTTTATTAATCTCATTGTCTTTTGTCATATAATTTTTCCTCCATGTTTATTAATTCATATTTTTCTTTTGTTGTTAAAATTATATATTAAAGTACTAAATTTAACAATACTAAAACGGGGACGGTCCTTAATTTTTATTAAGGTCCGTCCCCGTTTTCAAAAAAAGTTGCAAGTGGTTGTCAAAAGGAACCGTCCCCTTTGACACAAGCTACCATTTATTTATTATAACATTAACAACTTTTCCATTTGCTTTAACTTCACACTCAAAATCAGCTTTATCAAAATCAACTAAATCTGCTAAAGTTTCATTGCAGATATATTTCTTACTTTCTTCACTTAACTCACCGTCTAATTTTAATTTAATTCTATCTGAAATTTCACATTTTAATTGTTTTCTAGCATCTTGAATATTCCTTACAACTTCACGAGCTAAGCCTTCATCTTTTAATTCTTCGGTTAATAGTGTATCTAATCTTGCAATAATATCTTTATCACTTTCAATTTTATTTTCACCTTTTGCAGTATATCTAACAACAACATCCTCTAAATCTAGTTTCAAATCTTCCCCATCAACTTTTACTTTATACCCATCTTCTAATGTTTCAAATTGTCCAGATTTAATAAAACCTGTAATCTTTGATACTTTTGAACCAAGTTTAGGACCAATAGTTTTGAAGTTTGGCACATATTCAACTTGTGCAAGTTCTTCAACTGAATCAATTACTTGAATATGTTTTACATTAATTTCCTCGCATATAATATCTCCAAAATCTTTTACAATTTGTTTATATTCCGAATTTGTAAATGCTAATTCAATTTTACTTAATGGTTGTCTGTTCTTAATATTTTCTTTTTCTCTTAAGAATCTAGCAAGTGAAATAATTCTTTGTACAACATCTGTTTCTTTTAAATTCTTCTCATTTTTAAATTCTTCTGGAATGTTTGGAACATTAGCCAAATGCACAGATTCATTTCCTGTAAAATGTTTATATAGTTTTTCTGAGACAACTGGTGTAATTGGTGCTAGTAATTTACATAAACTAACCAATACATAAAATGTTGTTTCATACGCATCTTGTTTATCTTTTGATTTTTCTGTACTCCAAAATCTTCTTCTTGAACGCCTGATGTACCAGTTACTAAATCCATCTAATAAATCAATAATTGGTTCTACATATCTGTCAATTTGATAATCTTCCATACATTTTTCTACTTGTTTTTCTGAGTCATATAATTTTGCTAAAATCCATTTATCTAACTCATTTGTTGGCTTTGGAATTTTATTTTCATCTGGCTCAAAATTATCTAAAACTGCATAAGAATTAAAGAATTTAGCACAATTATATAATGGTAACAATACTTGTTGAACTTGTGATTTAATACCATTTTCATCAAAATACAAGTCATTCATTACAATAGCATTTGATCTAAACAAATATAATCTAAAAGCATCTGTACCATATTTTTTCATTAGTTCCATTGGATCTGTATAATTTTTAGATGATTTAGATAATTTCTTTCCATCTTTTGCTAAAATTGTTCCATGAACTACACAATTTTTAAATGCTGGTTTATCAAATAGTGATACAGCTAACACATGTAAATAATAAAACCAACATCTAATTTGACCTGTGTATTCTACGATGAAGTCACATGGGAAATGACTTTCAAACCATTCTTTATTTTCAAATGGATAATGCTTTTGTGCAAATGGTACTGAAGCTGATTCAAACCAACAATCAAGCACTTCTGGAACTCTTCTCATTGTTCCTCCACAATTACATTTATATGTTACTTTATCCATATACTGTCTGTGTAAGTTTTCTAATTTAATTCCACTTACATCTGCAATTTCTTTGATTGAACCAAGAACATTTTTTTTACCACATTCATCACATTTCCAAATTGGAATTGGTGTACTCCAATATCTGTTTCTTGAAATATTCCAATCACGAGCATTATTTAGCCAATTTCCAAATCTTCCTTGTTTAACTGTTTCTGGAATCCAATTAATTTCTTTATTTTTTTCAATTAATTTTCCCTTTACTTTTTCAATATTGAAATACCAAGCATCCATAGATTTATAAATTAATGGTGTTTTACATCTCCAACAATGTGGATAATTATGCACAATTGACCCATCTAAAATAACCTTATTTTCAGCTTTTAAATATCTTAAAACATCCATATTGGCTTCCATTACATTTCTTCCTGCAAATGCTTCAATAATTTCTGTATATCTACCTTTTTCATCAACAGGACATACTAATGGAACACCTGCTTTTTTACAAGCCCAATAGTCATCTTCACCAAATCCTGGTGCAATATGAACGATACCTACACCTTCATCTAATTCCACGAAGTCTGCTAGAATTACTTTGAATGCTCCTTGCTCTTTTTTATCTATAAAATAATTGCAAATAGGCTCATATTCTTTGTTTTGTAAATCTTTTCCTTTACATTCTTTAACGATTTTAGGCGCTTCTCCAAAGATTTTTGAAAATTTTGATAAAACACTTTTTCCTGCAATATATACTTCATTTTCAACTTCTACATAAGCATAATCAAAATTTTCATTTACAGCCAATGCCATATTTGAAAATAATGTCCAAGGTGTTGTTGTCCAAGCTAGTAAATAAACTGGTTTGTCATTTACAACCTCATCTGTTTTAAATTTAGCAATACACCAAGTATCTTGTTTTGGTCTTGTTGAATCTGATTCTCTTGTATCTGAAATTGAAAGTGCTGTTTCACATCTGTAACAATATGGTGTTACTCTATAATCTTGATAGATTAAACCTTTGTTATATGCTTCTTTAAAAGCCCATAATACACTTTCCATAAAGCTTGTGTTCATTGTTTTATATGCCTTATCATAATCTACCCATCTGCACATTTCTCTAACATACTCTTTCCAAGAATCATTATTCTCTGCTACAACATCATGACAACAATTATTGAATTTTTCAATTCCTACTTCATTTTCAATTTGCTTTTTATCTGTAATTTCTAATAATTTTTCCGCTTGCGTTTCAATAGGTAATCCGTGGCAATCCCATCCCCATACTCTAGGTACTGAATAGCCTTTCATAGTCCAGTATCTTGCAATCATATCTTTAATAAATGATACCAATACTGTTCCATGATGTGGCTTTCCAGTTGGAAATGGAGGTCCATCATAAAACACTACTTCTTTTTTTCTGTTTTTATTTACTGATTTTTCAAATGTTTTGTCTTTTTCCCAAAACTCTAAAATTTCTTCTTGCATTTTTGCAAAGTCTGGATTGTTCTCCAATTTCTCTAAACTCATAATAATCTCTCCTTTTTTATTCATCTGCTTTGATATTACATCTTTTATTGTTTCAAAGCAAAAAAAACTCGATTGGCACTTTTTCGTGTTGTGCTAATCGAGTTTTTATATATTCTCTCTTATAGCAACAACGACAAAATCGCATATGCCATAAGACGAGGCATACGCGTGTTTCATATTATTATTGCTATATTATTTAATTTATTAAATCCTACTTTCTTCATTATTATCACTACTCCAATCGAGTTAATATGTTTCTATTATACAGCATATTTTCATATTTGGCAATAGGCAGAAAAATCTTTTGGCTTTTCCACAAATTCTGGTCAAAAGAGACGGTTCTTCTTGACAACCTTTTTGTTTTTCAACCCAAAATTGCAAGTGGTTGTCAAAAAGAACCGTCCCCTTTGACAACCTTTGACATAGTCTATGTAATTTTTTAGTGCATGCTTTGAAAATGTGTTTATTATTACATAGTTATCATTTGTTTCAGGAATTTTTATATATTTGTTAAAAACGTTTGAGTCTTTTCTTTCTAATAATACAATTCGTAATTGATTTTTTAATATAGATAATATTACGGTAATCTCATCGATTGCTATAAAGCTTTCATTAATATTATCAATATTTTCAACTATTTTCACTATTTTTAAATTGTTATCTATTGCATTATCTATTGCTATTTTCATTATTTTATTTTTTTGCTCTGCCATTGTTAAATTATAATAATTTTCATCTATAAAATATTTCACTACATCTTCAAAAGTATTACATTTGTAATCTTTATTGTTTTCTATAATGATAAATTTACTTAACATATTCATTATCCCCCTCCTGCTCTGATTTAGTTTGAAAATGCTTTTTATTATGAGCATGTGGTAATTTATTTTCTTTTCGTGGTATATTAATAGGGCTATTTGTAATATTTTCATTAAAATAATTCTTTAAATCTGTAGTTTCTTTTAGTAATTTGCTGTTTTGTATATATCTTAAAATATATATTTCTTTTGATTCTTTTTTAACTGCCAAATTTAATAGTATTTCTAATTTTTCTGTTTCAGTAAGATTTTCTCGCTTTAATTTTTCAAATTTTTCAAGCATAACTTTTTCTTTTTTCTTCATTTTTCTACGTTTATTTTTTATTTTTGCCAACTCTTCGGAAGCTTTAATTAATCCACCAAAAAGGTTTATATTTTCAATCCATGTATCAGCATTTACAGTTCCATTTGGTATTCTAAATTCTATTGTAGGTAATTTTTTTATTTTAACAATATCTGTAGCCATGTTCGTAAGATTTAATCCTTTAAAACGATTCTCCTCAAATTTTCTAAGATTATTTTTAAATTTCTCCAAATCATCTTCATTTGACAAATTAACAGTTCCTGTTTCCAATGTATAATTTAAATCTTTTGATATTGGCAAAGCATATGAATCAACGCTATTTCTAGAAATTGTTCCTGGCTCATTTGAAATCAAATATAAAATTTTTTCCGTATTTGACCATAATTCCAACAAATTTTTATATGCATCTACACTTTGCAAATAGTTTCCACCTATATGTATATGACCACCACAAGATTCATCAGAATACTGTCCAAAATAATTTAATAATGCACAAATATTTCTTATTTCTATTGTGGGATTTTTCCCATTTACATACAAAACAGGAGAAACGACCTCAACACCTTCTTCATATGGAGGATTATCCATTAATGACTCATCACTTTTACAATGCCAGTCTCCCATCTTATTTAAAATTTTTTCGAGGTATTCTTTTTCTAATTGACCTATAGACTCTATTTCTATACCAAATGTCATATATGGCGGTAACTGAACTTCTCTTTTATAATCATTTTTATAACTTTTTATTACATTCATTATTTTATGTTTTGTAAATTTTAAAAAGCTTAACTGTTTATACAAACCTTCTAGTAATTCGATTTCCGAATAATCTAAATTAAGTTCTTTACTAATTTTTAAACATTCCTTAATAAATTTTTTGTCTTTAGAGTCATATATAAGTTTTCCAATACTATACGAATCAAGGCCTGTTAGAGCTCCTGATTTTATAGCTTTCATCATATAAACTTTATCATTTATCGAACTTACAATGTCATAAATATTATCAACACTCAATTCAAATTCTTTTGCTCTTTCAACAATGCTTTTTTCGTAGTCCTTAATTTTAGAATTTTTAACTATAAAAGCTACATTATCTGAATTTAATCCGTACTCTTTCCAATGTTCTATAAAATTAATCACCTTAGAAAAATCTTTTATATTTAATAATAAATTTGTAACTTGAGATGAATTCAAATTTAGTTTTTCCCAATTTTCAATACAATGAATTGTATAATTATCTTCTCCACTTTTTTTCATAATTTCATTAACAACACTAATAATTTCATTGGGAAATAGCCCTATTTCTACGGAATTTTCAATACAAAATTTCATAAATTCAATATTTTTTGAACTTTTTAATATTTCGCACAAATCAATTGAATCTATTCCTAATGATTTGGAATTTTTCACACACTCTTCTAAAAAATTAGGTTCATTTACGCTCTTTAATAATTTCGTAATACATCTTGAAGATATTTCTAATTTTTTTGCATCAGTTATACACTTCTTTATATATTCTTTAGTTTCAGTTTTCAAATTAAACATATTGCTTAATAAATTTGCTGAAAACATAATTTTATTTTTATCTTTACTTCTCAAAAAAGATAAAATATAGTTTAAATCTTCACTTTTTAAATTTCGGCCAATTTCATAAAGTAACCATTTTTCATCAACTCTCATTTCACTTATGTTACTCAACTTATATATATATACTAAATATGCAAACTGTTTTATATCTCTTTTGCTATATATTTTACAAAGCTCATCAATATACTTTTTGTTCATTTCAATCCCTTCACTTTCTAAATCACATATATAAATTATACTTAGGAAATCACCCTTTTGCAATGATTTTTCATGATTTTTATTATAATAAAAAGGACATTAGTTAAATAATGTCCTTTTTATATTTTTGATTTTTTAGTTTGCTTAATTTTTTTACTATAGTATATCCACAACACATAATTATACTTCCCAAAGTGTCAATTAAACAATCTGAAAATTGACTTGTTCTTCCCAAAACAAAAGATTGATGATATTCATCAGTTAATGAATATATAAAACAAACTATGATAGCTATAAAAATTTTTTTAATTGAATAATTTTTGCCCCAAAATGAATTTAGTGTAAAGATTATTAGAATTGCCAAGATTGCATATTCTGTAGCATGAGCACATTTTCGTAATGGAAAATTTAGTTTATTTACAGTTTCATTTACCTGTTTTTCTGTTGGTTTTGTGTCTGTTATTCCTATATTTTCTGATATTTCTGTGGTCTTTTGTACTGTTTTTTTTATAGTTTGCTTGCTTTTTCCATTTGATTCATTTGTATTCATTGATGACATTATGAATATTACTACCATCCAAATTACTGTTAATACTATGTATATTATTTTCTTTTTCATGTGTACTTCCTTTTCATTTTTTTACATTTTACTATATAAAAATGAAATGTACAATATTTTTTTGAATTTTGTGGTTTAACTGTCCAATATTTTTTTCCAAATATTTTTCAATTTTTTCTTTAAGCCAAATGGCATATGGTTTATCATTAACAGCAATAAACTTTTTGATCTTATTTAAATACATCTCATGTTAAAGTTAAACCTTTAACAATATTAGTCATTAATTCAATAGAATGATTTAAATACATCTCATGTTAAAGTTAAACCAGGATGATAATTTTATCAAAGACACAGAAACTTAATTTAAATACATCTCATGTTAAAGTTAAACTTAAAAAAAATATTAAAAAAGTTGCAAAATGCTATATTTAAATACATCTCATGTTAAAGTTAAACTAATGAAAAATATAGGAATGGATGCAGATGAGCTTTATTTAAATACATCTCATGTTAAAGTTAAACTTTCCCATTTTCTGCAAATAAAGTGTGTTTTATATAATTTAAATACATCTCATGTTAAAGTTAAACCAATTCACGACGGTAGCCAAAATAGAAATATGACAAATTTAAATACATCTCATGTTAAAGTTAAACGATTCCTTAGAATTTAAACTTGATGGCGATTGGGCATTTAAATACATCTCATGTTAAAGTTAAACAATTCAAGTAGAATATAATAATTTATTAAAAGAGAAATTTAAATACATCTCATGTTAAAGTTAAACATAATAGGTGCACTAGTAGCTGGTATTAACGGTGTAGAATTTAAATACATCTCATGTTAAAGTTAAACTCAAATCCACTTGTCCCATAAAAGCACATTCTTCATTTAAATACATCTCATGTTAAAGTTAAACCAGACATATTGGTTAAATACAAAGTGCTAGAAGAATTTAAATACATCTCATGTTAAAGTTAAACGATATAAAGGCTCTAGAGCCAGTAAAATTTAACTAATTTAAATACATCTCATGTTAAAGTTAAACAATTTTAGAAAAAAGTGTTGACAAATGTCGGTAAAATTTAAATACATCTCATGTTAAAGTTAAACTAAATTGGTCATCTGTGTTTTTTACCCATAAATTAATTTAAATACATCTCATGTTAAAGTTAAACTGGAAGGAATAAGAGCTGGAAATTTAGCAGAGGAATTTAAATACATCTCATGTTAAAGTTAAACTGGGTTTGGGCTTGGGCAGTTTGCGAAATACGGAAAATTTAAATACATCTCATGTTAAAGTTAAACTTCTTGAAAGGCGCTTTATAGAAAGGAAAAATTATTTAAATACATCTCATGTTAAAGTTAAACAGTTGGGAAATATATATGTAGGAGGATAAAAAAAATTTAAATACATCTCATGTTAAAGTTAAACTGTAAAAGTAAATTGCTATTATGGTAGCTCTACATAATTTAAATACATCTCATGTTAAAGTTAAACTTGTCCTAGTGTGTTATAATCTATTGTATGCTTTGCATTTAAATACATCTCATGTTAAAGTTAAACAATAGACGTAAAAGTTTTAGCAGAAGCTTTTAATATATTTAAATACATCTCATGTTAAAGTTAAACGAAATGTAACAGTAACATTCAATGATGTAACATAATTTAAATACATCTCATGTTAAAGTTAAACGCAAAATAATGAGAACAATGAGCTAGAGATAATCTGATTTAAATACATCTCATGTTAAAGTTAAACGATGTACTAAAATTTTTAATTTTGCTTGTTAAAATTATTTAAATACATCTCATGTTAAAGTTAAACCAATTGGACAATGCTAAAATAAATTGTGTACTTTCATTTAAATACATCTCATGTTAAAGTTAAACTAACTACTTGTCTTTTCTCTAGCAGACTTGTAAGAATTTAAATACATCTCATGTTAAAGTTAAACTAGTTTAAACCATTATATTGGTTTATTTTATTTCTATTTAAATACATCTCATGTTAAAGTTAAACTATATAAAAACATTCCTTATTTTGGTCTATACGGATTTAAATACATCTCATGTTAAAGTTAAACACTACAAAATCTAAAACACCTTATTTAATAGAAGAATTTAAATACATCTCATGTTAAAGTTAAACTGTTGGTGGCATAACAAGTTTGCATCTAGAAGATATATTTAAATACATCTCATGTTAAAGTTAAACCAATGCTACTACTAGCATCTTCTTTATATTTATATACCATAAATCCTAATTTTTCAATATTTTTCTTACATTTTTTCCAGCTAACTTACATTTTTCTATATTCTGATTTTTCAAGCCTTTCAGCACTTTACCTGGAAAATATTTTTTATATAAATATGTCTTCGGTATTCTTATCTGCTGTTCCTAATGTTGTTTCGCCTATTTTTTTGAAATCCATTATTTTAATTATTGAAATAAAATCTTCTTCTTTGTTTATTATTTTTTTTAATTCATTTTCTAGCTCTAATATTTCTGAATTTGTTAAAGGCCCTCTGAATACTGATTTTTGCCAGTGATTTAAATACTTTTTACATTTTTTAAAAACCTTGTTAACTCTTTTTACTCCTACATCATAAAATAAAAAAACATAATTATAATTAATATTCTTTGCCATATTTGAAAATTCCTCCGTTTCTCCTCTTCTATTCCTTTTTTTCTATATCGAACGGTATAAATTCTTTTCCTTCTGTAATAAATTTTATCAATTTATACCCATCTAATCTTATAGCATGTTTATATGTAATTTTTCTTTTTAATACAGGATGTTCAAAAGTTTGGTTTAATCTATCTTCAAAAGCAGAAATAAAAATTTTCTTTCCTTCATCATTCAATAATGAATAGTTTAATTTAGCATTAAAGTGCTTTTCTACTTTTATTTTCTTATTATTTACCAAATCAAATATAGTTTTATAAACCACTACAGGTTTAAATACTTCTGATAAATCTAGACTTAATGAAAATCTAGCTTCACTTGGCTCGTGTAAAAATGATATTGATTGATCTAAATGAGTATTATAAATTTCTGATATTGTTTTTGTATATAATAATGTATTACCAAATGATATCAAGGCATTCATTGGATTGTCTGGTGGTCTTTTTACTCTTTTATTTATTATAAAATCTTCTGGTAGAAAAAACTTAAAAGAATCATAAAATTCTGCCCAGATTTTTCCTTCAACAGATAAAACTTGTTTGATATCTTTCGCCTTGCTTAATAGTTTTTCAACATCTTTATTACAAAAATCTATAACAGGCTTTATTTCTTTAACACCATGTCTGTAATAATGATATAATATAGATTTAATATTTTGTGCAATTCCTTTAACAAAAGCTTTTGCAATCTCGATTCTATAATTTTGAAATGTTTCAACTTGTTTTACAATCAATCTCCCACTTATTAAATTCTCTTTAGGATAAAATGTACCAATATAATTTCCATAATAATTGAAAAAATGAACTATTATTCCAGCAGTCGCTAATATGTCTAATAATTTAGTAGAAATGGTAACATCATTAAAACAATATAGCTCTTTTACTTTTTCTATTGGTAAATAAAAATTTCCACTTTCATTTTTAAATTTTATACTGAAATCACTTCTGGTAAAGTCCCCTTTTGAAAAAATATACTTACTTTCTGATTTCATTTACATCACATCCTTATATATAACAATATTCATAATATGCACATTTACTGCACTTCTTGTCATTTTCTACATTAGGTACATCCGTGCTATTTATTAATACTTCAATTTCATTTAAGCATTGATTTAACTCCTTTTCAGTAATATCATCTAGTACTATTTTTTCTATCTTTTCATTTTTATTTTTTTCTTTGCATACCAATCTTCCCTCTTTTTTTACACCTTTATCAGCTAAATTTTTTAAATAAAATAATAATTGCATTCGTGCAGCTTGTACATCAGCATCACTTTTTTTAAATTCTTCAATATACTTATCTGTTATCTTATCTAAAACCATATTGTCATATTTAATTTCAGTATTTTTGCCATCTTTTGCTCTTATTTCATGTAATACTCTACCAATTCTTACATCTTCGGAATTATCTTCCATATTTATTCTATTAGCAAATAAATAACATTGGCGTTTGCAATGAAAATAATAATTAATTATAGTTCCTGTTATTTTCATAAAAATAGACCATCTCCATTTCCTAGATATTTTGCCCTATTAAATCTTCCGTTTTCAATATAATCTTCACCATTTTCTATATAATACATATTTCCAAATTGTTCGCCTTCTATAATGTTTGTATCTTTAGAATAAATTGTATATATAAATAAACCCATTTTTTCAGCTATACTTGATAATTTTATTTTCTTTTCTGCATATCCCAAAGACTCATCTAAGTAGATAGATTTATACTCTTCAAATACATCACATCCTTTTATTTTCGAACCATTATAATCAATTGTGTAATTAAGAAATAATTGTATTGAATCATCTTTTCTTATTAATTCCATTTTCTTTTGAATTTTTTTATAATTAATATATTTACAATTATCAAAGAAGTTTTCTATATTTTCATTAGTGTATTCTTCAGACTTTTCGTATATTTTTGTTAATACTTTGTTGTAAAATTTATCAAATTCTTTATTTTTTAGCCATTGTCTAACCTCTTCTTTTTCCAAACTAAATTCTAGTCTATTATCACTTTTGTAAACTCCCCTTGCATCATCCATATTATAAAAATACGCAATACAATTTTTCTTTTTGCTAGATCTGTTTATTCTTCCTATAAACTGCTCTTCTCCATCAATAAATGATATGTCTTTAAAACCAATGTCCATATCTATATCAACACCTGCTTCTATTGTTTGAGTTGCAACAATAATAATTGGTTCATCTTGTTTGCTCATTTTTATTATTTCATTTCTTCTATATTTGTTATCATCTCCAGTTAAAATTTGAACATTATCCGCTTCATCAGATAATAATTTATACAATTCATCTGCTGTATCTTTTTTTATACACTCAACTAAAACCTTTTTATCTTTATGCATAATAATAGATTTTATAAGCTCTTCCTTTGTTATCTTTTTACCTAATAAATCAAAATTTAAAATAACTCTATTTTTAAAAATTTCATTTTGATAATATTTATTTGTATTTTGTATTAAGGCATAAAATTTTGCAAAACTATTATTCAAAACTTTGCTATTTTGGTTATCTTTATTAAGTAAATTATCTAATCTTGGTAATGTAGCTGACATTATTACAAATTTTATATTTAATAAGCTTGAATACTTACTAAACATTTCAATCATTTCTCTCCATATTTTGTTAGAGTATACTTGAATCTCATCTATAACAACTACACTATCTATTAAGTGATAAAGACTATAATTTTGCTCTTTTCCTGCTCCAAATAATGTGTTAAATAAATTAACATGAGATGTCATAATAATAGGAAAATGCTTAAACACATTTTTTATATAAAATTTTTCATAATCTAGATTTTCATTTATATCTTTAACCATAGAAGATACAGAATTTATAACCATATAATCGCTAAATTTATCAAAATAAGTGCTAAATGTATTGTCTGTTTGCTCAATAATAGCAAGAAAAGGAAATATGTACTGTACTGATTTTATATCAGGATTATTTTTATATAGAATTTTAGCAATATTAATTGCCATATTTGTTTTTCCAGCACCAGTTGGAGCTTCTATATAAAAAATATCATTATTTATATTTTTTAATAAATTGTGCTCTGCCTCTAAAAATATGTCACTTCTTAATTTATTGATACCAGAAATATCTTTTTCTTCATTTTCGTATTTTCTAATAGACTTAATTAAATCAGAGTTATCATATTTATCAAATAAATTCTCATTTTTATCTGTATCAATTGGAACCGTATTCCCTGTCATATATTCATATGTAGCATAAAAGTCAGCACTTACCAAGCACGAGTATAAAACTTTACACAATATGTATAAACTTATTGGATTAATTTCATATCTATCAAAGAATTTTTTAAAATTATTTGTATCTAAGATTTTCTCATACACATTATCTGAGGCATCAAATATTTGAGGAATATTTTTCCCTTTAATCACATCAAGAAGTTCTGTAATGCTTTCTAAATTTGTATGGTGTCTAGATATAATATATCCAAAATAGTATACTGCATAAGATAATAAGCCTATGTACTTTCTATCTATATTTTCTTCATTAATATTTTTTTGCATACAATCTATATAAATACGAGCTGATAATGCTGCATGTGTACTATCTTTGAATTTTGGTGTTAACCCTAAATCATTCAGCATCTTATCTTTTTGAAATAACGGATTAATTTTTCCAGCATCATGATAATAAATTGCAGATTCGAAATACTCATATATTATTTTTGCAATTTCTTCTTTCACACCAAATGCATATTTAATGATACCTATAACTTTATCATTTAATTTTTTATATTTTTCCATTTTTTTATAATACATATATGTTAAATTTAAATGAGAAGAGAGCAGCTCTTTTTCGCAGTTGCTCTCTTTTCTATGTGCATAATATGTATATTTATTATCATTTATAATTTCATCTATATATTTACTTTTCATACACACTACCTCTAAAAATAATAAATTATTTTACCATTTACAGAAAATAAATCTGAATTTTCCTTTATTTTCAAAGATTTATTTGTAAAAATAAATTGTTTAAAATTTGTATATCCTATTTTTTCATTTAGCTTAGTTGGATTTACTTCTATATATTCATATTTTTCGTTCTTTTTTCCTGTAAAACCCGCTGTAAACATTTCATCAAAATCATCAATATACTCTGCTAATATATCTTTGTCAAAAATACTATCGATTTTTTCACTATTACTTATGCTTTCAATATTGAAAACTTTTACATTTTTAATATTGGCAAAATGGTCGTTTTTTCCAATGTATGGAATATATTCACATTTACGATTTAATAAATATTCTTTTATTTTATTATATTCATCTGAATTATTATCCATTATATAAATATCCCACTTTGGATTTTCCAAGCATTGCTCTTTTACAATTAAATTATTACCTTGCTCTTGTGAGGCATATCCAACTGAATTATTAAAACTTTGAATTTTCTTTTTAAAGTTTTTATTATCTATATATGGAACAATAGCAATTTTTAAATTACAAAGTTTTGAATAAAATTCTGGTAGCTCTTCGACATCTTCTTTTAAACATTTTTTTAATGAATAATAGTTATATCCATTTAAGCCAATAATTGCTCCCAAAATACCGTAAATCATTATTTTATGAGGAAAAGTATATGTATAATAAGTTTCGTTACTATCAGGCTTTTTTATAATTGCCATTCTAGAAGATAACTCAAATTTTATTGTTTCTAGCATATAAAATCCTCCTTTTTAAAATAAATCTTTTACATCTGCTATTGCTAAATCTCCTTCTAACTTTGTAGTATATGGATTATAGTATATTTCTACTTTTTCTATTTCTTTTTTTACTTCATCTTTATTTAAAATTTGCATTAATTCAGATAAATCGATAATGTCTTTTTCTTCACCTTTTTTGAAATTTATATATTCATCTAAATTTGCTAAATATAATTTGCTAGATTCTTTACATTCTACAAATATAGCAAGTTCGTTTTCACATCCAGCTTTGCTATTTGTGTTATATGCTGTTGCTGCTACTAAGCATCCTTCTTTAAATGCATCATATGCTTCTTTTGTGTAGCCTTCTAGTCCATCAATTTCGTTTGTGTAAATATTATAATTTTCTGGATTTACAGAAAATGGGTAAAAATAGTGTGCTTCGTTTGATACTATTTTTTTACCAATAGATGTGTTTTTTGCATCTTCTTTTTTAGCATCTGTAAATGGTGATAATATTTCTATTGTTTCTGTAGTAGAATCTTCGTATTTGTTAAATCCTTGTCCAATTTGTACTGCACCTGTTATACTAATGTTATTTTTTTCTTCAGCAAAAGTTGCTCCAAAGTTTTGAACATCAACTGCAGAAAATAAATCTTTTATAAGCTCTTTTTTATCTTTAATATCTTTAACTCTTTTTCCAAATAATTGTTCAAATCTTTCTGCTAAAGTTCTTGCTTGAATGTTATCCTTTTCATTTTTATATGATTTTACATATAAAACTTTTTTATTTTCAGCTTCCCACATTTTTTTAATTGGATATTTAAAAGCTTTATCACTACCAAAAATTGTACCATCAGATGTTGTTTTTGGTCTTCCTGTAAAATCTGCATTCCAATTGGCCATTTTGCTTTTAATTCCAATTACTCCATAAACTCTATTTTTCATATTTATTTACCTCCATATTCTATTTATCTTCTTTTTTTGTATAAAACATATTGCTTGAAAGCATTCCTGCTAATATTAAATCTTTATTATCTTTAACACTTGTATCTGGCTCTTGTAATAATAATTGAGAAAATATATTGTTAAATCTATCGTCTTGTAAATATAGCTCATAATTATATTTTTCGTATAAACATCTAAGTTCATCTTTCAATTTCTTTAAATTTCCAGCTTTTACAAATGGAGCTGTCATATCTTGTGTTAATTTTGAAGCCTTGCTTTGAGTTAACAAGTAAAAAGCTATTTGTCCAGCTAAAAAGTAATACTGTTCATCAGTTTGTATTGTTTTATTATCTTGCAAAATTTTGAAACACTCCTCTTGTATATTGTTAATTTTCATTTCTTCATCAACCTCTCCTTCTTTACAAAAGTACTTTTTATATGCAATCCATAAATTCATTGTATTTATTGAATTAAATGGACTAGATATGTATTGTTTATTTTTTTCTAATTCTTCAATAATAGTATTTTCGATTAGATAAACTCCAAATTTATTTAAATTATGAACAAAATTTGTTTCATCTTCTTTTTGAAATAATTCAAAAAATATTGTTGCATTCTGTTTTAAAAAATCCTTTTTCCAATTAGATATTGCTATTGATTTTGAAACCTTATTTTCAAAATCATAATAAGAATCTCTTAAATAATTTTTTTCAGATTTACTATTATTAGCAATCCAAGTATTGCTTGTATAAAACTCAAGACCATATATATTTTCAGTTTTAAATTCATTGCCTACTTTGCGGATTGTATCATTAACAACAAACTCTCTAATTTTCGTAGTAAAATTGGTTATGTATTGAAAATCGTCAACTCTTGCTACACCATTGTTTCCTGCTACTTTTATCAAATATAAATCTTTATTTAATATATCACTTTTTTCAGTAGCAATACCCTTGAAATCCCATTCTCTTGGTAATTTTAGTACTGTTTCGCTAACACCATTATTGTATAACCATTTATACATATTATTTAAGATATTAACATCTTCTTTTGATATTAAAGAGCTTACTTTATATGGAGTGGATTTTAATTCTAGATATGGTTTCTTTGAATTTAGCCCATAATTATAGTTATTTACACCATAAATTTCATCATCGACTTTAATATTGTTGCTATTTGTATTAAATAATTTTAGTGTTAAATATATATTTGCAGATTTTATATATTCATCATACCCTTCTTCTAAAAATATTTTTATCCAGGTTTCTTTTGGTTTGTTATCTTCTTTCATGAAGTCTGAATATACTAAAGAAAAAGCATTTATCATTTTGTTTTTAGCATTTTCTAGCTCTTCTTTATTATAAAACTCACTTAATAATATTTTTTCTTCCTTAGAGCTTCCTAACTTTCCTAAAGATTCGTAATATTTGTTAATTCCCTTTTTAAATATTTCTAGATTAACAGAATCTTTGCTATTGTCGGCATTGCATAAGCCTTCTACAAATTTATTCTTGAAAAACAATGTATACATATTGTTACTGCATATTTTTTTAAGCATTGAATATTTTGTTTTTCCAATTACTTCTGTATATCCTGTGTCAATTGCTTTATTTGAATTTAAATATTTGCTATAAAAATCTCTTACTTTTAAATATTTATATAACTCATAATCATCACTGTCATTATCCCTATTAACAATCAATCGTTGCAAAGTTCCATCTTTTTTTGCTAAATAATAATATCCAGCATCCATTTTGTATGAATCTAAAACAACTTTATCATCTTTAAATATTTGTTTGAATGTTTGTATTAAGTCATATGTCATTTAATAAAACACCTCCTTGCTTTTTATTTAGCTTTACAGAAACCGAAACCTTCTGCATTTTTTTCTAGTAGTCCTACTGATAGTATTAGATATGCCAGATTTTGTGAAATTGGATCGTCTTTTACCTCTATTTCAAATTTATATCCTAGAATATTTATACTTTTGTATGGTATTTTTATTGGTTTGTTGTTAGTTTGTTTTATTGATTTTATGAAATCCATATCTATTTTTTCGTTGTATAATTGGTTATACTTTTTTTGAGCATTTGCTAGTATTCGCTCTTTTACTAATTGCATATCATTGTTTATTAAATAATCACCTTTGTCTGATGTTATTATAGCTGGTGTTAAAGTAGCTAAAGCATTAATTTTTCTTTGAGTACTAGTTTCTAGGTCACTTACAATTACTTTAAATTCTTCATTTTGAAAGTTATTTAATACTTGTTTTATTTTTAGACCTAATTTAAAGTCAATTGTTCGTATTTGAAATGTGTAGATATTTCCAGCTTTATATATACCATCTTTTTCTATTGGGTATAAATTACAAAAAACATAATTTTTATATCTGTTTTCTTCATGCAGTTGTTTTAATGCTTGATCTTTTAGCATTGAAGCTGATATTAATTTAGATATTTTTTCGTAATTTTCAAATGCTTGTGTATCATTTTTTAATAATACAGCTACTTTTATATTGTAATATTGCATATATTGTGCCTCCTTTTCTTTACTTGGTAGTTAACTTTTCTTTTTGTATTAAATATCAAAACATATAAAAAATCAATAGGTTAAATATACATTTTTCAACTAGATTAAATCAAAAAATGTCGAATATTGCAATGAAAATCATATTACAATATTCGACAATATTCGACATCTTATATTCTGTGTTTTTTCAAAGCTGTTTATTTTAAACTATATTTCTAAACATTTTTAGCTCTTGCTCTTTTTTCAATTTGTTTATCTTCTTGTTTTTTTATTTTCCAGTATTAAGTTTTTACTAAAAAATAAACAAGTTGCTGATAAAATAAGAAATGTTACAACATAGTTTTAGCTTTTATTTTTAAGTTTCTTTATTCCCCAAATGCCTGTTCCTACTACACCAGCTCCTATCACTGCTCCACCTAGTGCAGCTGACGCATTGTCATTTGTTGTAGTTTCAGTTTGTGATGCCTTAGCTGGTTCTGTAACTTTTATGTGGCATGTTTTCGTTATTCCGCTAGATGTTTCTGCTGTAATTGTTACTTCGCCAGCTTTTAAAGCTTTAACTTTTCCATTATCAATTTTTGCCACTTTATCATCAGAAGATGTCCATTTAATGGTTTTATCAGTAGCCTCATATGGAAGAACATTTGCAATTATTCTATTTTCCTTGCCTACTTCTAACGAGAAATCACTTTCATCTAAATTAAGCTCTGTTACATCAACTTTAGGTTTATTAACTATAAGATTTAAAGTAGCACATTTTCCGTTTGTAGAAGTTGCACTTATTGAAACACTTCCATCTTTAATAGCCTTTACAACACCTGTGTTTGATACTGTGGCAACAGAAGTATCAGAGCTATTCCACGTTATAGATTTGTCATTTGCAGAATCTGGAGTAACTGTTGCAATAATAGTTAGCTCTTCATTAATTTCAATTTTTGCTTTAGGAGCATTTAATGTTATTTTTTCAACTTCAACCTTTTTATTTGTAGATCTATCTGTGGTAACAGATGTACTTTTTGCTTTTGTTGTTGAACTTGTATTAGCATTTGTAGAAGTTTTGCTTTTTGATTTTGTAGTTGTAGATGATTGCATACTACTGTATGGACAAATTCCTCCTTCATGTAAATGAGCTGGATGTCTTCCGCAATGATAATGATAACTTCCCAATCCGCTTACGTTGTTTTTATCTTTATGACCACCGGAACTATCGGTTCTACCAGAATGTGCAAATAGTGTTGTTGGTATTGCTAATAGTATAGTTGATAGTAATAATATTTTAGATAGACTTTTTAATTTATTTTTCATATGCATCCCCCTTTATAGGAGATATATTATCAAAAAATGTCGAAATTTACCAGACAAATCGTGTGGCAATTTTCGACATCTTTCGACAATCATTTTGTTATTGATTTATTAAAACTCATACAAATCTACTACTTTTTTATCCAATGCATTTGCTATAAGAATTGCTTCATGTAATAAAATTTCATCGGCTGGCAATTCTTGTATTGTTTTTAGATATTCTTTTTCTATACCCGTTTTTTGAGATAATTCCTCTATGCTCATTTTGGATTTTTCTATTGCTTCTTTGATTTTCATATGTATGTGCACTTTTTTCACCCCCCGTTGAGGAGTATACAATAGTTTTCGTCCACTTTGGTGGACGATTGTGTTTTTTGGATATTGGTGTGTGATAATTATGGATTGAATTCTTTTGTTCACTTTAGTGAACGATTGTAATTGTGATATATAATAGTAAAAAATTATCCATTTTTTATTGTATTTTCAATTTAAATATCATATAATAGTAAAAAGAGAAAAGAGCTATGCCCTTTCCTCATTATTGGTTATTTTGATTGAAGTTTGATTGAGCGTCTACTTCAATCTTTTCTTTTTCTATTGATACTTTAGAATTATATCCTAAAGCTGCAAGGCAACATACCATAATTGATATAATTTGACAATAGCTTTTAGGAGATGGTTCTAGGATTCTGCATAAATTTCCACTTTATTAACTTACTAATTACTTATAAAATTCCTTTCCCAATTCAGTTAAACAATATAAATTTTCATTACATTTATTTTTTCCGCATATAGTTATATACTTTTTATCTAAAGCCTCTTGAAAATCTTCTTTATTTTTAAAAAGTTTAATAATCGTATTATAATTATATATATCATTACCCATACTAACTGCCATTTTTGTAAATTTTCTTTTTTCTTTGCTATCAAACATTTTTTATTCTCTTCCTTTCATTTTAATAGTACTATATCTTTTCTAAATTTTTGTTTACATAGTTTCTATATTATCTATACTGCCATTAATATTGTTTGGTATTTTTCTTAATAGCTGTTTTCTTCCATAAAATGCCATCCTTTTAAATTATTTGATAAGTTTTTACTTTTTATTCTTACATAATTATATTTTCACTTTAGGCAAACACAATAAATTATCTACATTACTATCATTTGGTACTGATTTAACATACTTTTCTCCATTACTTATAACACCTTTCACTTTAGGATAATATGGTCCTATATCGACATTTACTTTCCAATTTTCATACTCAATTTTATCATATAATTTTTCTTTCTTTATAAATTCACATAATTCATCTATATATATTGAATCAATTTCTAATAATGAATTTGATGAATTTCTTGATTTCATCCTAATTTTTGTAGCTTTCATATTTTTTCCTCCTTAAATATTTATTTAGTAAAAACTTATCAACTAATATATAGCACTAATTTTTTGCAAAGTTTGTCATAATTTGTCGAAAAAAATAAAAAACATGGATTCTTTATTTCCATGTTTTTATAATCATTTTTGATATTCAAATTAATTTCTAATCCCTACTATACAAATCTCTTGTATAAACTTTATCCTTCACAACCTTTAGCTCTTCTTCAAGTCTGTTTGCTAAAATTACATCTGATTTTTTAGAAAATTCTTCAAAGTTATTTATAACTTTGCAATTATTAAATTGCTCTGCTTTTAATGTTGGCTCATATATTATAACATCAACGCTTTCTAATTTTAATCTATCTATTATTTCTTGAATTGCACTTGCTCTGAAGTTATCTGAACCACTTTTCATTGTTAGTCTGTATACTCCAACTGTTTCTGGATTTTTACGCATTATCATTTCTGTTATGTGTTTCTTTCTTGTTCTGTTTGATCTAACTATAGCTCTTATTAAGTTTTGTGGTACATTGTCATAATTTGCTAATAATTGTTTTGTGTCTTTTGGTAAACAATATCCACCATAACCAAATGAAGGATTATTGTAATGACTTCCAATTCGTGGATCTAAGCATACACCTTCAATTATATCTTTAGTATTTAAACCTTTAATCTCAGCATATGTATCTAATTCGTTGAAATATGCTACTCTTAAGGCTAAGTATGTATTTGCAAATAATTTAACAGCCTCTGCTTCTGTTGAATCCATAAATTTTACTTCGACATTGTCCTTTAAACTTGCATTTTTTAGTAAATTAGCAAATTCTTGTGCTCTTTCAGATTTTTCTCCTACTATAATTCTTGAGGGATATAGATTATCATATAAAGCCTTTCCTTCTCTTAAGAACTCTGGGCTGAACATTATATTGTCTATATTGTATTTTTGTTTCATTGCTTTTATAAAACCAACTGGTATTGTTGATTTTACTACCATTGTTGTGTTTATATTCATGCTAATTACTTTTTGAATTATATCTTCTACAGATGATGTGTCAAAATGATTTTTTTCATCGTCATAATTTGTTGGTGTACTTATTATTATGAATTTTGCACCTTCAAATGCTTCTTTGTAATCTAATGTTGCTTTTAAATTTAATTCTTTTGTTTTGAAAAATTCCTCAATTTCCTTGTCTTTAATTGGTGATATGCGATTATTTATTTTTTCCACTTTTTCTGGTATAACATCTAATGCTATTACCTCATTATTTTGACTTAATAATGTTGCTAGTGATAATCCTACATATCCTGTTCCAGCTACTGCTATTTTCATCTTTCAAATTCCTTTCAATTATATTTTATTCGATTACTAATACTATTTTTCTTATCTCGAATAATTTTTTTTATATATGAATCATATATAAATTTCATTCTGTTTAATATTTTCTCAATAACTATATTAATTTTTTTTAACAAAACATTATCTACCAAAAAAGATATCAAAATGCATCCAACCATAATTATAAAAATTTTTATGATTGAGAAAATTATTAACTTAATTCCAGTATAATTTGATAAATTAAAAAAGTAATTCCAAATTATATCTCTTACTAATAAATTTTCATGAATTAGATAAATTCCAAATGTATTTTTTGAAACCACATTAACAAAATCACTATTTATTTTTAGATTCTTAAATATTAAAAATACTGTAATTCCCAAAAATACTATCAATGGAGAATTTAAATAAAAAGGAAACATTAAATAATTACTTACTATAGTTACTTTATATGACATTACCATAAACAAAATTGCTATGACAATCGAAAAAAACAATAAAACTATTAATGTTTTTCTTAGTATATTACTCCCCAAACTTACATCATATTTTTTTATGTATGCACCAATTAAATATATAAATATAAACATAAATAGATTATTAAAATATACTTCTGTCTTAGGTATATATGCTATTATCGAAATTATAATAAATAAAATTATCAAAAACTTTCTATATTCTATTTCATCTAATTTTTCTATAATAATATTTAGATATGGAGCAAAAATAATTAATAATAAATAACATGTTGCAAACCAATATAAGCCAAAACAACAGGGGAAGAAAGTTTTTATAATATTTTCATTACTTATTTTATTAATATTAACGATAACCGCAAATATCAAACATAGCAAAGAATATGTTAAAATTTTTACATCAAAAAAAACATATTTCTTTATATTAGATTTATTTTTTTCATAGAAATATCCTGTTATTACAACAAACAAAAAAACCCCCAGTTTTCCAAAAATTTCTACTATATAAATATATGTATTATCAAAAAATGACATTGAATTATGATCAAATTTACTATAATAAGCCAAATGTTGCATTACTATTAATATAATCGCAATGATACGTAATAATTCAAAATTACTTGTTCTTTTCTCTTTATTAAACATTTTTCACCTCTTTATTACTGCTGATTCTATTATTTTCAACTTTATTTATACAATAAAAATAGGTAAAATAAAATTGTAATGTTACAACAGAATACGTTACCATTGTATAATCAACAAAGAAATAACATAAAGCCATTGCAATTATAACTAAATTATTATTACTTTTATCTTTTTTTCTTCTATATAAATCAATTAATATACTTAAATAAATATAATAATACATAAAAAAACCTATTATACCTGTATCAGCTAATAATTCCAAATATGTATTTTCAGCCCAACATAAAGAATACTTATTATAATACATAAAATTTCCTAAACCAACACCATCAATTATATTTTCATTAAATACTCTTTTAGCTTCACTAGAAAAATTTGCTCTTCCTACCGTTGAATCATCTGCTGTCTTAATATCCTCTGATAAGAAATAATTTTTCATTCCTATTAATCTTATACCGATTGCATTATACAAATAATTATTTGAAAAAATAGCTATGAACATTGTTAATAAAACTACACTTGCAATTAATATTTTTTTCATTAATTTTCCCAAATCTTTAGTATTATAAAATACCATTACCATTATTGTAATTAAAAGTAAAAAAATCTGTTTTTTTGAGCCTGATAAAATAGAGAAAATAAAAAATACAACTATTAATCCCCATTTTAACCAACTTTTTTTAATTATATCATTTTTTGTAAGCATCATGACAATAGCAAATCCTAATACATATGTTATTCCTGTGTATCCATATGAATTTCCTGGATCATGTGATAAATAAATACCTATTCGTTCATGACCAAATGCAGATATTGGTACATTTATTATCAATCTTATACATAATATCACTGATGATAATACAATGACTTTTGATATTTTATCAACTCTGTCTTGACTATCAATATAAAATAACAAAGTTATAGAATTAATAATTTTAAGACACATTCCAAAAATAACTGTACGAGAAAACTGACCATATGGTTTAAAACAAGAAAGTATCAAACAATATGCAACAAAGATTAGTTTGTTTATAATAAATCTTGTATTCTTTTTTTCATTAACTATATTGAATTTTTTCATTTTACCTAAAATAACCCAAAAAAATGAGCAAATCGTTATTATAAGGTATTCTTTACTGTAATCTTTAAATGCTAACATTAAGATTACTAAAATATAAATTAAATAATCAGTAAGACTATTTTTCTTTGTTAATTTATCCATACTATCCCCCTTCCTTTCTTATTTCAAACCTCAGTAATTTCATTCTATCTTTTGAATAAATTTATCAGTTTTATATCTTTTGTTTTTATAAAATAGATTATTGATAAACCACAATATATTATTCCACCAATAAATATTTTAACAAATAACAATAATTCACTACACATTGCCAAATTATTTGCAATCTTTTCAACCCCAACAAACATAACCAATCCAATTATTCCAAAGTAAACAGCATATTTACTATATTTTTTTATATTTACCTTGTTTCTTACCTTAATCGTTTGATACAAAGCTAAAGTAATTTCTGCTGATAATGTACCTATCACAGCTCCTAGAGCTTCATATTTTCTTATAAAAATCAAGTTCAGAATAAAATTAACAATTGCACCAATAATTACAGATTTCACATAAATTTTGTCTTCCTCATGTGGAATTAAATATAAGTTTCTAATCATTGTAGACCATGTAATAAATGGAACTGAAATACACAATAGTGAACATATATTAATACTTTCATAAAATTCTTCGCCAAAAAATATCGGTATAAACTCTTTTGCCACAGCAGCAATACCAAAGGAAACAACAAAACAAATAAACATTGACACTTTCATTGACTTATCAGTTAATTCCAGTGCCTCCTCATTTCTTTTATTTGAAAGCAAATTAGCTATTTTAGGCATTACAACCGCTGAAAATGCATTAAGAATTCCTAAACTTATAAGTATTATTTTCTCTGCATTTTCATAATATCCTACTTGAGCCATATCGCAAAAACTACCAATCATAATTTTATCCATTACTCGATAGACACTAGTTGCTATTATCGGAATAAATAATATCAAACATGGTTTTAAATGCTTTAAAACATCCTTTATATCACATTTTATTATTTTTACTTTTTTAAACATCATTATCCATAAAGAAAATGCTGATAAAAAATAACTCAAACTCATTATAAACGTATATATCCACAAATCATTTTTGTTTTTTACAAAAATAAAAATCGAAATAAAAGATAAAATTTTAATAATAATTTGTCTAATTGATGTTATTTTAAATTCCTGTAAACCAAAAAACAACCAACTAACATCAAACACAGCTGATATAACATGTAAAAACATAATAATATTAATATTTCTATTTCCCTTAGCAATGAGAAAAACGTATCCTAAATATATTATTCCTATCAATATTGATGTAATTAATTGTAAAAAATAAATACTCGAAAAAACCTTATTTAATGCTTTATTATCATCGCTATTTTTGGCAATTTCTCTATTTCCGTAATTAGATAAACCTAACATAGCAAAATATACAAAATATAATGCTATTGCATGACTATATGAATATGTTCCCAATCCATCTGCACCTATTATTCGTGAAATATATGGAGCAGTTAAGAATGGAAGTATCATTATCGTAATTTGGTATACTGTATTATATATTAAATTACTTCTTAAACTCTTCTTTCCCATCTCTTTATTTTACATAACCGATTCTATTTCTTAACGCTTTTTTCATTGATTTCTTTTTATCATCGGTTATTTTTCCTTTCCTAGTATATGATTTATCATATTTTTCTGTCTCTAGCATCTTTTTTTCATGTTTTTTTTCAAATTCTTCTATGCTACAAATGACCTTTGCTGGATTTCCACAAATTACAGTATTATCTGGTACATTTCCTGAAACAACTGAATTAGCTCCTACTACACAATTTTTTCCTATGGTAGTATTTGGTAATATAATGCTTTTAGCCCCAATAAATACATTATCTGATATTTCCACACAGCCTATTTTTGTATATCCCATTAGATTTTTTGTACTCCCATCATGACTAAGAACTAATACATCCGGTGCAATTGTAACTTGATTTCCAATTGTTATTAACCATGGAAATGCAGAATCTATTTGTGCTCCCTTTTGTAAACTAAAATTCTCGCCTACAACCAATCCATTTTTTTTCCACTTTTTTATTTTTATTCTATTAATAATTTTAACAAAATTCATCTTAATTCATCCTTTTTTTATAAAAATATTCCCAATTCTTTTTAATTTCATTTAATGACATTTTATCATTTGACTCATTATAATCACTTTTTTCCCTTTTTTTTACTAAATCTTCAAAAGAGCCAATTACTTTTGCAGGAGTACCCGCCACAATAGAATTGTCTGGAACGTCTTTTGTTACAATACTTCCTGCCGCTATAATACAATTATTTCCAATTTTTACATCTGGCATAATAATTGAGCCTAATCCTATAAAAACATTATCCATAATTTCTATACAACCTGTATAAATTGGAAACCTTTTTTTATATTTATACATCAATACATGTCTTATTGCATCATGCGTACAAAAAGTAACATTAGCTGCAATTGTAACATTATTGTGGATTTTTACCAACTTAGGATCCATTGGAAAAACTCTGCTTTGAAACATACAATTCGCACCAATCTCTCCTAATATATTTTTCTTTTTTAAATAACGTGCTCTCTTTTCGCCATCCCAAATTAAATAAAATCGTATTTTATAAATTTTATTCTTTATTTTCTCTAACATATGTATATATCTCCTCTAATTTCTTTATAATAACTTCAATGTTAAATTTTTCAACTATTGTTTTTCTTGCTTCATCTGATAATTTTTTTCTGAATTTTTCATCTTCTAATAGATGTAAAATATACATTTCCATTTTTTCCTTATCCCCAGGCTCGATAATAATTCCATTTTTTTCATGCTCTATAACCTTTGGGATTCCACCAACATTAGTAGATATTGTAATATTCTTATAAGCCATTCCTTCTAAAACCGACATAGGCATACCTTCATTATATGAAGGCAAAATATAAAAAGATACATTCCTTAAAAAATTATTTTTCTTTTCTCCACTTGTCCACCCTATGTATTCAACATTATTTTCCAAATTTCTTTCTTTAATAATTTTCTTTAATTTCTCAACTTCTCCATCTCCACCTATATATAATTTTAAATTTGGATATTTTGGAATAACTTTTTCTATTACTTCAATCAAATCATATATACCTTTTCGTTTTCCAATTCTTCCTAGGAATAAAATACTATTGGTATTAATATTCTTTTCAAAATCATCTGGAACAACAATTGAATTATAAACAACAACTAATTTTTCCTGTTCAACTAAATTTTTAAAAAAATCATACCATTCTTCAGACAAAACAATTATTCTATCACATAAAGCTAATATATCTCGTACATATTTTTTTTTCTTTTCATCACATTCATCATAAAAATTTTTATATCCTGCACCATGAATATGCAATACAATTTTTTTATTATGTTTTTTAGCCAGTTTTATATATTTTGCTTTTCTAAAAGTGCTTCTTCTTGATGCCATATGAATATGTACAATATCAAAATTATCAATTTCCTTTTTAAACTCCATCATTCCTTTTTTTTCTTTAAGAAATTTAGAAATTTTATTAGAATCATTACATGTTTCAATGTACTTTAAATCTACTATCCTATCTAATCCATAATTATAATAATTATCAACTACAGTAGTCATACCACCCTTTACACTTCTTGCAGGTCCAATCATCAATACTTTTATTTTATCATCCTTCATTCTATTCTCCTATTTAATTATTTTATATTTAAATATTTTCCCATTTGCTCTGCAAACTCACGCGAACTATATTTTCCAAAACCTGCACTACCAGTAAATGTCATTTCACCAAATATTAAATTATTATCTGGATTAAAGAAATCTACTCTAACATGCCTAAAACATTTCGAAATTCTTCCTGCATAATCAAGCATTTCATTTAAATTATTTGGTTTTTGTGTTAATTTTTCTGGCAATTGATAATGTCCTGTGTGTTCGTTTATTAAATTCCATTCAACATCATATAATTCTTGACATAAATTCCCATTGAATCTATTGCTGTACACTCCTATAACCTTTGGAACTCCATCAAAGCAAAAAACTTTAAAGTCTTTTAAGTCTTCCTTTGACTCTATAAATTTTTCTATAATTATTCTTGGTTTTTCTATTCCATAAAACCATTCACCATAACAAGGAATAAATTTTTCTTTTAACCACTTTTTAAGTTTCTTCTTTGAATCTTCTATATCTAATTTTGTTTTATCTGTACAAATAATATTAAATGTTGACCCATGAGTTACTTTTACTACAAATTTATTTGGTAATTTTTCAAAAGGAATATCATCTGGATTAAAACCATTCCATAGAATATCATTTAATATATTTTCACAACCAATCTTTTCTATGTATTCTCTAACCATATATTTATCAACACACTTTGGCATTAATGGATTTTTATCATACAATTTTATCCATTGAATTTTTTCGTTATATGTCGTGGGATTTTTTAAATTTAATCTATATCCTTGTTTTATCCTAAATAATAATTTTAATTCTAATTCTGGTGATATCTTGTATAATAAATTAAATGGGGCTAATAGCACATTTTTCGTATCTGTTTTCATAGTTGGTCTCCTCTATCTTTTATTCTTCGATGAACTTTTCAATATCATTAATAATGTTCTTGGTGTTAGAAACATACTTATTATATCTATTTTTTTTCACAACTTCTAAGGCATTCGCCAATTGTTCTATTTCATAAACTGGCTCAATAAAATTAAGTTCTTTAAATTCATCAATTAATTGAATTTGATGATCATCAACATGCTCTCCATATTTTGCCAATCTTGGAATAGCTATAACTAATTTATCATTTTTTAGTGCCGTTACAATTGCTCCTGTTCCTGCATGTGTAATAACTAAATTAGCATTCTTCATATAATCTTTAAACTCATCTTGAGTTAAGAAATCCTTATATTTAAATTTTCTAGGTTTGTAATCAGATGCACCTATTTGAGCAAAAACTTCATCTGTTATTTTGCCTTCCTCTATTAATTTATCAATTTCAACAAGCATTCTATTAAATTGAAATTTTTGAGAACCTAATGTAACAAATATCATATTAATAAATACCTCCTAAATATATAGCATCTGGATAGAATTCTTTCATAGATTCCCATTGAATATAAAATCTGTCTGCTATATGCTTTTTATAAATTAATTTTCCAGTCATTGTCGGAGAAGTTATTTTTGCGAATGATTCTATATAAATAACCTTCTTTTTGAAAAAATGACCAATCATTAACATTGGTATTGCTGATAAAACACCTGTACTGATTATAACATCAGGGCGTTCAACCAAATATAAAATCAGAGATTTTACAAATATGCAAAACATTTTTAATATAAATAATGGCTCTTTTCTATTTACTTGCATCACATAATGATTAATTTTTTTATCTTTTTTATTGTATTTTGTTTTTTCTGTTACAATAAAAATATCATTTTTTTCTCCTAAAGGTTTTAAACATAACAATTGTTCAAAGTGTCCCCCAGAAGATGATATTAAACATATTTTTTTCTTTCCATTTTTATTTTTTTTCAACACTATTCACCCTTTTTCTAGAACTTCACTAGCCAACTTCTGTTAACTATTCTAAGTTTAAATTATTTAGCACCATTGCTTTGGAATACAGATACTACAGTCCATATTAATATTTTAAAGTCAAACCATAATCCCTTATGTTCATCATAAAATCTATCTAGCTTACAACGATTTTCAAATCCTACATTTGATCTACCTCTTGCCTGCCATAATCCAGTTAATCCTGGTTTGTTTTTTATTACGTCATAGTAATACTCCCCCATATCTTCTTTCTCTCTTGGTAAATATGGCCTTGGTCCTACCAATGACATTTTTCCAGTTAGTACTCCGAACAAATTGCCCGAATTCATCAAGGCTGGTTTTACGTATGAATGCACCTATTTTTGTGACACGTGGGTCATGCTCTAATTTTTTATTTTTCTTGTACTCTTCTCTTATCTCCGGGTTTTCTTTCATTAATTTTTCTAACACTTCTTCTGCATTATATACCATACTACGTACTTTTAGAATTTCAATTTCTTTCCCATCTTTTCCAATTCGTTTCTGTTTAAACAAAACGGGCGCATGGTCTCCTTGTTTTAGGTAAGCTATTTTTACTACTGCCATTATTGGCAATAATAAAATTGAGCCAAATAGACCTGCACATATATCTACTGCTCTTTTTATGAAATTATATGTATAAATTTCTGCTTTGTACTTTATTAGTTGCATGGCTCTGTATGTTTTAGATACTTTTCGCAGTGATTTTAATTTTCCTTTTACCATTGATTTAGATATATTAGCGTTTCTGCCTTCATCCACCTCAATTTGTGCTATTAGTTTTTCCATAGAAAATCCCCCATTTTTTTTAAAGTTTTACATCCTTACTACTGCTTTGTTATTCTTTTCTACTTATGTACAAATTTAAACTATTATAAATACTATTTTGCAATATTTATAATATTCAACTTATATTTTTTCGTTTACACTGTCACCTCATATTAAACTATAAAATTTCAATTTTGTCAATTAAAAACCTTACTTTTTTGAGCTTTTTCGACATTGAAATTTCTGGAATTATAATTATTCAAAAATTTGTTATAATATATTTAATAAATACTTGCATACGAAAAAAATTATTGATAAAATTTATATAGTATTTAATTATAAATTTAAATATTTTATATATTGCACAAATGAATCAATGAGGAGGATTACTAATGGAAGAATTAGATTTAAAAGACTTATTAAAATTAATATGGAAACAAAAGTTACTAATAATTTTACTGGTAATTGTTGGAGGTGTACTTGGTTTTATCTATAATAAATACTACACAACTCCCAAATATAAAGCAACAACAACATTCTTATTAGCTCAAAATATAAATGAAACAGACACAAGTATTACATCTACAGATGTTACATTAAACTCAAAACTAGTTGATAATTATAGTGAATTAATAAAAAGCGATGCTGTACTAAACGAAACTTTGAATCAACTAAATTTACAAATGAATATAAAAGAGCTACAAAACAATATTACAGTTGAGGCTAAAAAGAGTACTGAATTTATTGAACTTTCAGTTGCTACTAAGCAAAAAGAGCTATCACCTTTAATTGCTAATAAAATAATGGAAGTTTTTACAGAAAAGGTAAAACAAATTTATAAAGTAGAAAATGTACATGTTGTTGACCCTGCAGTACAATCAAACACTCCATATAACATAAATACTACAAAATATGCATTAATTGGTGCTGTAATAGGTTTAGTTATTTCTTTAACAATAATTTTTATTATTAATTGTTTTGATGATTCTTTAAAAGATGATAAAGATATTGAAAGAATTTTAGGATTACGTACATTAGCTACATTTCGTAAACAAACTGGACAAAACAATTTATCATGGAATCCAAAAGATGATTATGTTGAAGGTTTTAAAATTTTAAGAACTAATTTACAGTTTGTAAATAGAAATAAAGATATAAAAGTTATTTCAGTTACAAGTACACTTCCTGGTGAAGGAAAAAGTTGGGTTTCTGCTAATTTGTCTTTAGCATATGCCAAGGCAGACTACAAAGTTTTATTAATAGATGGAGATATGCGTAAAGGTACTCAAAATGCTATATTTAATATTAGACAAGCTCCTGGATTATCAGATTTAATAAAAAGTGATGATAGTACTGATGATTTTAGATTAATCGCTGGAAAATATATTCATAAAGCATCAATAAATAATGTATATATTATTCCTTCTGGTAATTTAACATTCGATTCTTCTGAGCTTTTAATATCTAATAGAACTAATAAACTACTTGAAACATTGAAACAAAATTTTGATATTATTATAATAGACTCTACACCATGTACTATGGTCGCTGATGCTGCTATAATTAGTAGAATTGTTGATACTACTATTATAGTTACAGAATATGAAAAAACAAAATTACGTAATTTAAAATATATTCGTGAACAAATTAAAGATGTTGGCGGAAATATTGCTGGTATTGTTATTAATAAAGTTCCTTCAAAAGGTGCTGGATATTATTACTATTATTATGGTGAAGATAATTCTAAAAAAACATCATCTGGTAAATCTCATCACAAATCGCAAAAAAATTCTACTAAAAATAAAACTAATGATCAGCATTAGTATCATATATTAAAATAAGTAAAAAAAGAATTAAAGTTTTTAATATTTAACTTTAATTCTTTTTACTTATTTATTCTTCATTACTTGTATTCTTTTTTTCAAATAATATTGTTAATAAAATTCCTATAACTGTTAATACAATTCCACTAACAAATACATACTGTATTACTTGGTTTATTAAACTTATTGCGAAATTTGAAAATGCTTTATTTAATACTAAAATATTGTTTACCGCAACATTTATTGCAGAATAAAATTTTATAAATATACATATTATTCCTGTTGAAATTAACGATATTCCAAATGTTGGTTTATTTACTTTATATATTATTATTGCAAAAATTATTGCTAATATTGATACTGCCACTAATGCCACTCTAGTCATTCTTTTTGCCATTTTAAAATACTTTGCTACCTTTTTTATTGTGCTTTTTGAATATGTTATATTATTGGCATATATGTCTTCTATTTTATCTTCAAATTTTTCAATATCTTTTTGTGTTTTATTATCTATTTTATAATTATTTTTTTGTATATATTCTTCTATATTTTTATTTAATTTTGTTTTTATTTGTTCTGTTGATATTGTTAGCTCTTCGTTATTATATATACTATCAATTACATTATTTATATCTTCATTTATTTTTTCTTTTTCTACTACATTATCCATTATAGATTCATCAAATCCAGATTGCATTATATAATTGTTTGATGCTTCTTTTACTATTGTATTTATTTGTGTATAGTAATCTACTTTATCTAATTGTTTTTTTAAATTATTTTTGCTAAATACCACTGCATTTACCATTGATAATAAAATTGTAGCAGATATAAGTATTACAAATATTATTGCTAACAAGTATGAAATTATTTTTCTTATTTTCATAATTTTATTTTATCGCATAAAATAATTTACACGATTTCTCCTTTCATTTTGCTTTTTACTTATTACTATTTTTTATTCTACTTTTTTTGCGTATACTACAAATCTATCTGTTTTATGACCTAGTCCATCTACTGGATAACAAGTATATAACATTAATATTTCCTCATCTTTTTGTATTGGCAATTCGTCCACATTGTACATATTTACTACTTTTGTTTCATATACTTTATACGTAAATGTTCCATATGTTGTTTCAACTTGAATTTGTGCATTCTTTTTTATTTGTGGTAATTTGTATAAAAACGTTTTTGTGTTATGCCCCATACATATTATTGAACCACCTTCACCTGGAAAATAACTTCCGCTTGAATGTCCTATGCCATTTTTTAATATTGATAATTTATCTCCATAATATAGTGGTAAATTTATATTTAATGAATCTATTTTTATGTTTCCATATCTACTTCCGTATTCTGGGTATTTTATCATTGTATTATTTTTTTCGTCAAATTTTATTTCTGGTATTATACTATTTTCTGAATTTATTGATACCATATCTACTACTTCAATTGCCTTTTTTATTTGTTTTCCAAATAAAATTTTAGTAGTAATTATTATTGCTATAACAATAATAGAAGCAACTATTATGTCTATAATAATTGCTTCTATTATTTGCCATTTATTTGATTTATTTTTATGCTCTTGCACTTACTTTTTTCTTTCTTGATATAACTAGCATAATGCCGGCAATTAACACTATTCCTGCTATTATTATATATCCGTAATTTGAAGAACCTGTTTGAACTAATGCAGATTCTGTTGAACCTTTACTTGATTCTGTTACTCCCCAATTTAATGAGTCATATAAAGCTCCATTTTTGTATATGTCTAATCTTTCTTCTGTAGCATCATATGTTACTGTTAATCCCATAACTGCTGCAGCTTCTTGAGCATAAGATAATAGCTCTTGTTTTTTTGCTTTAGAGCTTAATTGATTTGGCTCTGTTGCACCATCTGCATTCATTAATGCTACACCTTTGTCTATTATAGCTTTTATTTGATTTGCTTGGTCATCTGTCATTTCGTTGTTTGCGAAGAATTTTTCTACCTTTACTTTATCGGCATCTCTTATTACTAATTTTGTTCCGTTTATACCTTTGTCATTGCATATGTAGTCCTTTAACTCATTTGCTGTCATAGCGTTTGATTTTGTTGTAAATATTATTAATGATAACATTGCTATTGCTAATACTAATACTGACTTTGTAATTTTTTTCATTTTAATCATCCTTTCTTTTATTGTTTTTATAAAACTAAATGCATTTTAACACTTTTTTTTAATTTTAGCAATACGTTTTTTAAATTTTTTTGAAAATAAAATTTGGTAATTATAATTAAATTGCAATAATTTTTTAATTCTATGTATTAATTCTTCAAATTATTATTTTTTAACCAAAAGAAGACCTACAGAACGTAGATCTTCTTTTTTAAGTTGTTTAATTCCTTTACTCAAGCAGTTCTCGAAAATTCCTCAGGTAGTTTCGGAAACTCATACACTTCGATAATCTTATTATTTCCAAATTCGAATGTTCTTAGATACATTAACAAATCCATGTATAATGTAGCAATTCTTCTGGCATATAGATCATCGTCGTAAATGATAGATCCATCTCCCCTCTCAGTATAAACTATGTCATACTGAGAAGGCTCAGTTGCAAGATTGACAAGGACAATCATCAAACAATTGGTATCAGATTCGTCAAAATAACTTATCTGGTAAATATCATTACCAATTGCATTGATTTGCAGCTGCATAAATGTTTTATCGTCAGCCACTACCCTTACACAGCTTATGTGCCGTGCAATTGCCTTATCCTTTCCTGAATTATAAAATGGATATTTTTCCATTTTCTTCTTCTGATTCATTGTTGTTGCCAGTTTTATTTCATCCCTTATATTATTCGCCCAAATTTGCACCCACTGTGCAACTTCGGTAGTCGGAATAATCAGGCTGACACCCAACTCATCATTGAGATTTTGGTTGAAAATGGGCTTCTGAATTTTTACCTCTTTTCCTGCAAAGAAATAATTCTCTGGAATTTCGTTATTTACCCTCTTCAGAGTATAAATTCTTTGCATGAATTTTTTAGTCTTGTTGCTTCCTGGCTTTTTCGCCTTAACCTGTCTTTCTGAAACTTCGGCTTTTTCACCATAATGCTGCATATACAGTATTACAGGAATAATCCTTATTTGGAAATCTTTCCAAATTTTTTCTTCTACTGCCTTTTTGCTTGTGAACTTTTCGCATTTTGCTGTTCCAAGTACAAATCTGCAAGTAAGAGAAAAGAACGGCTCTTCGTTTTCCTTCATAGTTGCCAAACTTTTTTTGTTATGGCAGTCAAAGGGCGCATAGGCATAAACCTGATACTTACCAGGCTCTTCTTCCTGAATAAAAATCAGCGTTTCCCACTCCCGATCAAGATCTCTTATTGTAAAGTGATCTACTGGCAGTTTTTTGCCTATTTTCTTTAATTTTGAAGTTGTCGGAATCAGCCACCGTAATTCATGATCGGTAAGCTTTATTACCGTATCAGAAAACAGAGCTAATTCGCTTCTTGTAGGAATTTTACAACTCCTGTTTTCGTGCATAGCAATTCCTCCTTTGCACGTTATGATATTGTTTATTGCGTACTTTTTTATTTTAACAAATTTTTGGACTAATGTCAAATTATGTAAATAATTTTTTCAAAAAAACAAGCAAGAAGATATATAAATTACTTCTTGCTCGTTTTTTGTCTGCCATTGTAGTGACAAGTTAATCCTCATCACAGTCGTTTTCTTCAATTCCATACTTTATATAATCGACAATTTTATTATCGACATAAAAGTGGAAGTTGAATTCTCTAACAGCATCACGAAACAGTGCAAGCCGCGCCTCTACTGTTTGAGAATTTTTTAGCTTTTCATAACTGAAAATGTTCTCCAGTTCGGTTTCGAAACGATAACCATTTCCATTGATTAAATCAATTTGATAGTTATCATTTTTATCTCCCTTCCGAGCCAAAATAAGTTTTCCAGTATAAAAATCGCTTACGCTTATTGCTCTTTTTTCAAGAATATTTAAGCTTTGTTCAACCCACTCATTTGTACGGTACATTGGATTCACCTCCTAAAGATTTCTTTCATTGATGTCACAACTATGTTGTAGAACGTGGAAGCTGTTACCTAATGCAATTTATACACCAGGAATTTAATAATACCACAACTCGTTTGAATTGTAAATATTAACAATATATTTTATTCAATTACTGAAATAAATATTACAATTTTTATTATAAATTTTATAAAAGAAGAGCCTGTAGCTCTTCTTTTATCTTATTATGCAAAAATAGAATAACAATAATGCACCTAATATAATTCTATACCATCCAAATACCTTGAAGTCATGTTTTTTGATGTAATTCATTAGGAATTTAATTATCCATAATGATACTATAAATGCTGTTATCATTCCTAATATTAATAAAGCTATTTCTGTTCCTGTGAAATTTGATGCATTTGCTATTTTTAATAAACTTGCTCCAAACATTACTGGAATTGCTAAGTAAAATGTAAATTCTGCAGATACTTTTCTTGATACACCTATTAATAAAGCTCCTATTATTGTAGCTCCTGAACGCGATACGCCTGGGAATATAGCTGCTATTAATTGAAATATACCTATTATTATTGCATCTTTATATGTAATTGCTGGTACACTATTTATTCTGCTTTTTCTTCCTTTATGCCAATTTTCTACTACTATAAATGCTATACCAAATACAATTAATGCGATTGATACACATGTTGGATTGTAAAATAATGCTTCAAATTTATCATCAAATAATAATCCAATTATTGCTGCTGGCACACAAGCTACCAATATTTTTCCCCATAAATTTGTTATGTTTTTATCTAAGTGTGATAATAAACCTTTCTTTGTAAATGCCTTTTCTGGCTTGTTTGTAAATGGCCATATATCTTTAAAATATATTAATACTACAGCAAGTATTGCTCCTAATTGTATTACTACTTCAAATACACTAAAAAAGTTATCTGAAACTTTTGTAAATTTTATAAATTCTTCTACTAATATTAAATGACCTGTACTACTTACTGGTAGCCATTCTGTTATTCCTTCAACTATACCAAATATAATTGCTTTAAAAAATTCTAATACCATTTTTTTCCTCCATTCGTTTTTTCATACCTATAGCTAATACTATTGATATTCTTTTGAAATTATAACTTTATTAATTCATTTTTGCCATAATTATTTTTACTTATTATAAATTTTATTTTTCAACCAATGTAATTATATAATTATATTCGTGATATTTAGCTGAAAATGATTGCTGACTTATAAACTTATATTGTTCATTATTAAAATATTTTTGATAACATTCATCTGATATACCATCAATTATCCATATTCTTCCAGATAGCTCATTAATAAAATCTGATGTTATATATGTATCCATTTGTGGACCAAATGCTTTGTATGCTTCTTGCACTCCCCAATCTTGCTCATTATAATAATATTGTTTATTATCTTTTATATTAACTGCTATTATTGAACCTGAACCTATATCTGTATAAACTATTACGTCATTTGGTTGAATATTGTTTTTTAAATATTCAACCGACTTTGCATTTTGTGAGTTATAATTTACATTTATCATTTTAACATTACTTACAATTGCTAATATTGCTGTTAATATGCATATAAATACTACTATTTTTTTATTTTTAGATCTTGCTAATATAAAACTTAGTGTAAAAATATATAGTCCTGTTATTACAAATAAATATCTATATAATAAAATTGATGTTTTAGCACATACAGTTACTAGTAATGCTGCTATTATTACTGCTATATATAACCCTATTGTTAATTTCACTGGTAATATATTTTCTTTGTCTTTTTTTATTTTGTATAGTTGTACTCCTAAATATATGTATAACAATATTGATATTGTAAAACCTACATAATAATTTAAATTTCCTATATATTGGTAACTTAATAGCTCTATTACTGTTTTTGGAAATTCAAATCCTATCCAAAATCCCTTTGACACATATTTTAATTGTCCTACAAAATACACTAGCCATGGTATATATAATGCTACTAATACTATTCCAAATATTACTATTCTTTTTATTGATTGTGCTCTGTGATTTTTTATAAAGTTTATTAACATTATCATATGTATTAATCCAGCTACCATTAAACCATAATAGTGTACATATAAACATGCTAAACTTGATATTTCGAATATTATCCAGTTTTTCCATGATGTATCACCTTTAAAAATTCTGTATGCATATATTGCACATATTGTAACTAACAATATTGCTAATGAATACATTCTTATTTCATTTGCAAATATACATATTTCTGGTAAAAATAATGAGAAAAAAGAAAACAATATTCCCGTTTTTTCGCCAAAATCTTTTCGTATATGAGTATACCCTAATATACTTAATAATGCTATACATGTTAGTGAAAAAATTCTATACGCTATTATATTTCCACCAGATATTACATTTATTAAACTTAGTATCCAGTAATATAATATTGGGTGAACATCATGACCACCTATATTCCATATATCTATCCAATTGTGTGAAGCTATTCCTACTGAGTATGCTTCATCAAACCACAAATTAGAATGCATTATTCCTATTCCATTAAAAATGATTCCAATTATAATTATAGCAATATGCCATTTTGATAACTTCGTTTTTTTCTTTTCCATTTTGTTATTCATTCCTTTCCAACAGATTTAAACAACCTTTATAAATTTGTTTTTTCCAAATTGAATAACAACATCGCCTTTTATTTCTATTGTAGTATTTATATCATTAACTACTTCTGAGTTTACCTTTACTCCATTACCTTGTATCATTCTTCTTGCTTCACTTTTTGATGATGCAAATCCTACTTTTACTAATATGTCACATAATTTAAATTCTGTTGATTCACTACTTAAGTTTACTTCTTTTATGTTTTCTGGAATTCCACCTTTTGCTACTTTTCCATATCTTTCTTCTGCTTGTTTTATAAATTCTTCTCCATGATACATTTTTATAATTTCTTCAGCATATACTTTATGTGCTTTTATTATATCTTGTTTAATTAATTTATCAGCTTCTGCTAAGTCTAAATCAGTTGTTAATTTATAGTAATCAAATAATACATCATCTGGAATTTTCATTGCTTTTTCATACATAGTTTCTGGACTTTCATCAATTCCTATATAATTATCTAATGATTTACTCATTTTATCTTTTCCATCTAATCCAACTAATAATGGGAATGTTATTACTACTTGTGGCTCTTGATCATAATTTTTTTGAAGCTCTCTTCCTACTAATAGGTTAAATGTTTGATCTGTTCCTCCAATTTCAATATCAGCATTAATTGCAACAGAATCATATCCTTGCATTAGTGGATAAAATAATTCGTGCATACTTAATGGCATATTATTTTCGTATCTCTTTTTAAAGTCATCTCTTTCAAGCATTCTTGCAACTGTATACTTGCTTGCTAAACTTAGTACATCTTTAAAATTTAATTTTGATAACCATTCTGAATTGTATACAATCTTTGTTTTTTCTGGATCAAGTATTTTTGTAACTTGTTTAAAATAGCTTTCTCCTGCAGAATGAACTTGTTCATATGTTAAAGCTGGACGAGTTTTACTTTTTCCTGTTGGGTCTCCAATCATACCTGTATAATCACCAATTATAAAAACAACTTCGTGTCCCATTTCTTGAAATGTTTTTAGTGCTCTTAAAACAACTGTATGTCCTAAATGTAAGTCTGGTCTGCTTGGATCTGCTCCAAGTTTAATTCTTAATTTTTTTCCTGATTTTAATTTTTTGTTCAAATCTTCTTCAGAAATAATTTGAACAGCTTTTCTTTTAATTAAATCTAATCCTTCCATATTTCCTCCTTAACTTTTTTAGGTTAAAGGGTACAGTTCTCTTTTCCCATTTTTGGGAATTTTGGACACTTTTCAATAAAAAAATATCCTACAAAATTTAATTCAAATGTGTCCCAAATTTCCAAAAATGGGAAAAGAGAACCGTCCCTCCCTTAGTACACAAAAAAAGTCAATTCAATCCTGTTAAAGGACGAATTGACTCGTGGTACCACCTTTATTTACAATTTCTTGTTTTTTTGTTTAAACAAGTTTTTGCCTTATTTTGATTTTCGTAATCATTTACGTAACTACTGTAAGAAATGTAATTCGATTTCTATATTCTGATAATTTCCACCTGCCATTATCTCTCTTTATTTTGACTTATAGAGCTCTACTGTTTTCTTTTTTGCATAGTTAATTTAATTAATACATATATTAACATTTCTGATCATTTTTGTCAATATTTGAAAGAACAGACATGATGGTTTCTATTCTTCCCTTATACAACAATACTATTTTACATTGTAAGTTCCATCTGCTGTCCTAACTCTATGATATTGTATAGTAGTTAAAAAGTGAGTATATATTCACTTACTAAGCTTGGAATAGATATGTTATATTTATTAAAATGCTATCTTATTGAATGTTTCTCTTTTCCAAAAAAGAAAACTGTTTTCTTTTCCCATTTTAGTATTGGCTTATTTTTATTTGTACTTTCTCTTGAGTTGAATATGTTTTTTCGACATTTAGTTTGGTTATTTGTATGTCGTCTTTGAATGCTATTCCGTTCATTGCGTCTAGTATTATTTTTACTATGTTGTCTATATCTGGTTTTTTTGTTGGGTTTATTTGGTTTGATAGCATTAGCTCTTTGTCGGCTTTTTTTGTGCTTTTTGGTACTTCGAATAAGGCATTTATTTCTACTTGTACTCTGCCTTCAAATGGTTTGTATCTTGGATATTTTAATAGGAAATATTGCATTACTAGTGATTCGTAGTCTTTTGTTCTTGTTGGTGTGTATACACTTCCTGTGTATGTATTTAGACGTGGTCTTCCTTTTCCAATTATTTTGCCTGGTACTTCAAATTCATATATCATTTGTGTTCACTCCTGTTTTTGTAATTTGCGTTTAGCCTTTTTTGCTAATGATTTTTGTAAAATTTCTTTTAGTTTTCTTCTTGTTTTAAATATTTTACAAATTCATCTATTGCTTTTCCTCTATGACTTATTTTATTTTTTTCATTGTTTGAAAGCTCTGCAAAGCTTTTTTCTCCTACTAGAAATATTGGGTCATATCCGAAACCATTTACTCCATGCGGCTCTGTGGCTATTGTTCCTTCACATGATTGTTTGAAGATGTGTTTATTTCCATCTTCATCTATGTAACATATAGCACATGTGAATCTTGCTGTTCTTTTTTCTTTTTCCACATTTTTCATTAAATTTAATACTTTGTTTCTTCTATCTTCATCTGTTGCATTTTCTCCTGCATATCTTGCAGAATATATTCCTGGCTCTCCATTTAATGCGTCAATTTCTAATCCGCTATCATCTGATATTACTGGTAATTTGCTTAATTTATAGATTGCTTCTGCTTTTAATGTTGCATTTTCTTCAAATGTTGTGCCTGTTTCGTCGACTTCTATGTTGTATCCCGCTTCTTTTTGCGAAATTACAGTTATTCCTAATGGATTTAATTTTTCTTTCATTTCTTTTATCTTACCATTATTGTTACTGGCTAATATGAATTTTCTTTCCATAGTCTTTTTATATGATATATTTTTTTTAATATTCATATACTCCTTATATAAATATTTAGGTTTTATTAATGGATTTACCTATAAACCTTTTTATTATAATTCTATTTGTTTTTCTTTTATAATTTTTTCTATTTCTTCAAATCTTTTTATTTTTGCTGTTGTTGTTTTTATCATTGGTTCGTCTGTGACAATTATTTTTTTAACATGCTTGTATTTTGGAACTGTTGTGTTTATTTCTTTTATGTCATTCCATACTTTTTCTTCAAATTCTTCTTTTGATAAATCTTTAAAATTATTTTTTACATAATGTTCATCATATACTATTTTAGCTGATAATATTAAATCATCACCTTTTGGATATCCAAATACTAATGTTTCTGTTACATATGGTAAATTATTAATTAATACTTCTATTTCTTCTGGATATATATTTTTTCCATTTTTTAATACAATTACATTTTTCTTTCTTCCAGTTATAAATAAGTATCCACTTCTGTCTATATAACCCAAATCACCTGTATGATACCATCCATCAATTAAACTGTTTTTAGTTGCTTCTTCATTTTTATAATATCCAAGCATTACATTTGGACCTTTTGCTATTATCTCACCAATACCTTTTTCGTTTGGATTATCAATTTTTACTTCTACATCTATTAATGGTATTCCTACAGATCCTAATTTTAAACATTTTTCATTTTCCGCACATAATACCGGAGATGTTTCAGTTAATCCATATCCTTGTATTGTTAGTATTCCCCAGCTATTGAAATCTTCGGCAACTTGTTTATCTATTGCTGCAGCACCACTTACTACAAATCGCATGTTTCCGCCTAATTTGTCTAGTAATTGTTTAAATAATTTTTTTCGTACATCTATTCCAACTTTTAATAGTGCATTACTTAATTTTTTAGCGCGATTTATTGTTTTTTCTTTTCCTTGTTTTTTTACTTCTAATAATATTCTTTTATGCATTGCTTCTAATATAAGTGGCACACAAACAAATACTGATACTTTATACTCTTTCATATTTTCTTGTATATGTCTTAGCCCATCACAAAATACATTACGAACACCATTATTTAACATTAATATTATACCTGTTGAACCAAATGTGTGATGAAATGGTAACATTACTAAATTAACATCTGTATTATATAATTTTTCAGCAGCATTCATAGAATGTACATTTGATGCAATATTTTTTTGAGACAACATTACGGCTTTAGAAAGTGATGTTGTTCCTGATGTAAATAATATAATACTTGTTTTTTCTGGTTCAATTTTTAATTCAAAAAATTCCTTATTTCCTTTATCAAGCTCTTCTTTTCCTATCTTTTTTATTTTTGGGATATTGTTTATTTCTTTTGATTCAACTTCTTTCATACAAATAAATTCTTTTACTTTTGTAGTTGATCTTTGTTTTATATCTTCTATTATATCTATATATTTTGGATCAAATATAAGAGCATCTGCATCACTTCTTATTATTGAATCTTCTATTTCTTGAGCAGGTAGACCTTTATCTAATGGTACAACAATTCCAATTCCAAATAATACTGAAATATATGATAACACCCATTCATAGCTATTAGGTCCAATTATAGCTATTTTTTTATCTTTTAAACCTAGTTTTAATAATCCTGTTCCTAAGCTATTAATTTCTTTTTCAAACTCTGCATATGTTATATCTGTATATTGTATATCTTTTCCTTCTTTATTTTTTATTGTGAAAGCTACACAATCTGGATATCTATTTATACCATCTTTAATTACTTCTCGAATATCAGAATATTCTTTTGATTCATATAAATTACTAGTTACACCCATCATTTTTTTACCTCCTAAAATTTATATGTATTTATTTTATCATAACAAAATTTATAAAGATAGCATTTGACCAATTATTCTAATTTTTTTGTTCAACTCCACTTTCTATCTTCGTTTATGCGCTCTTTATTATATATTGCATCAAACAAATTTATATCTAGAGCTGTACAAATTGAATTTAAAACAATAAAAACATCTGCTATTTTGCTTTCAATTGAATCATAGTTTCCAATTTTATTTGAATCAATCTTTAAGTCTGTAGCATCTTTTCGTATTGCTTCTGCAAGTTTTCCAACTTTTTCAGTTAATAATAGCATTATATTTGATATATTTTCTTTATTATTCATAAAACTTCGTAACTTAATCATTTCCTTAAAATAACTTTGTACTTCATTTAAACTGCTACTTTTATTCAAATTTTCTAATAATTGTAATTGCTTATTTTTTAGATGTTACTCTTCTTTCTTATTTTCTAATTCTTCAACCTCTTTTAGATATATTTTATCATTAAATCCACCTTTTTTAGCTCTTTTTTTATCCATTGTACTTTTTAATTCATCAATTGATATTTTTCTAAACTTCATAATAGCAGTTACAACTTCCATTAAATCAGCTAGCTCTTCTATGCTGTGATCTTCCTTATATTCATTTAATTCTTCTGTTAACTTATCATCTAAGGCCTTATCATAATCCTCATCATTCATTATAAAATACGAGCATTTTCTTCCTGGCTTAGCATTTATTTCTGAAGGAATTTTGTCTCTTACTAATTTATTATATTTATAAATCATTTTATCACCTCTTGCAAATATTTGTTTGTATATTATCATGTTTTAGTACAAGTGTCAACTTTTTAGGGGGACGGTCCTTGAAAATTTAATTTCAAGGACCGTCCCCATTTTTAATTATTATCCAACCTTTACAGCTTTTAATTTACCTCCACAAATTCCGCATCTATAATGTCTTGTTAAATTTTTGTTATATCTCTGTCTGAAAAAATATTTTCCACATTTTTGACATTCTATTTTATATTTATAATTTGGAGTTGTTTGTGGAATATCATATTCTAAATTGCTTTTTTTGTAATCTTCTTCTTTGTTTCCCAGTCTGGATACACTATATCCTAAATGTGTGTTTATGTATCCTGCATATTTTTTAAATTCTTTGCCATGATTATTGCAATATGGAAAGCAATGTATTATTTCGTGCATTATAGTATTTTTTATAATATCATCGTTTAATTCCATCACCCATTTGCTTATTTCTATATAGTTTTTGTTAAATCTTTCGTATGTAATGTATCTTTTATAGCCTTTTTTTGTTATTACTTTATATTTTTCATCTGGGTCTTCGTGTCTGCAACAACCATATCTTTTGGCGTTTCTTTTGGCGAGTGATATATTTATTTCGCCAATTAATTTGTTGTTATTTATATCAATTCCTATGGATTTTAGCTCTTTGACACATTGACTAAATAAATTTTGTAATTTATTTTCCATTATATTCTCCCTTAATTTGTTTGTATCAATAGTATCATTGATATAGATTCCTTTAAAAGTTGTCAAAAAGAACCGTCCCCATTGACACATAAAAAGGGTTGTCAAAAGGAACCGTCCCTACTGACAACCACCACTTAACAATGTTTATGATTATTTACTTATTAGATTCTTTGTTTCTCTTGCTATTACTAGCTCTTCGTTTGTTGGTATTACATATACTTTTATTTTTGAGTCTGGTGCTGATATTTCTATTTCTTCACCTTTTATTTTGTTCTTTTCTTCATCTAGTTTTACTCCTAAGAATTCTAGATTTTTACATATACTTGATCTTCTTCTAATTTGGTTTTCTCCGACACCTGCTGTAAATACTATTGTGTCTATTCCTCCCATTGATACTCCATATTTTGCTACATATTGTGCGATATTTAGGTCATATGCTTTTAATGCAAGTATTGCTCTTTCATTTCCTTCATCTGCAGCTGCTTCTACATCTCTTACATCTGCTGAAACACCTGACATTCCTAGTAAACCAGATTCTTTATTTAACATTAAATCCATTTTTTCTGGTGCAATATTATCTTTTTTCATTATGTATGTTACAACTGATGGGTCTAAATCACCGCTTCTTGCACACATCATAATTCCACCAAGTGGAGTTAATCCCATACTTGTATCTACAGATTTTCCGCCTTCAACAGCACATATACTTGCACCTTGTCCAATATGACAAACTACAGTTTTTAATTCTTCTACAGGTTTTCCCATTACTTCTGCAACTCTTTTTGATACATAAGAATGAGATGTTCCGTGGAAACCATATTTACGTATTTTGTAATCTCTATAATAATGATAAGGAATTGGGTATAAAAATCTTTCTTCTGGTATTGTTTGATGGAATCCATTATCAAAAACAACTACATTTGGTTTATTTGGCATTAAGTTTCTACATGCTTCAATTCCCATAGCAGCTGCCATATTGTGAACAGGTGCTAATTCTGCACATTCACGAATTCCTGCTACTACATCGTCATCAACTAAAACTGGATCTGCAAATTTTTCTCCACCATGAACAACTCTGTGACCTATTGCATTTATTTCATTTAAATCTTTTATTACAGCATAATCTGTTTTTGTTAATTGTTCAATTATAAATTCAAGAGCTTCTTTATGTGTTGGAGCTGCTTTTTCTGTAACATATTTTTCGCCATTAACTTTATGTGTTATAAAAGATTTTTCAGTTCCTATTCTTTCATAATTTCCTTTTGCTATAACTTGCTCTGTTTCCATATTGATTAATTGATATTTTAGTGATGAACTACCACAATTTAAAACTAATATTTTCATATTTTTTCTTCCCTTCTAAAATTTATTTTATTCACACAATTCCTTTGTTCTTCTTGCAATAAGCAATTCTTCATTTGTTGGTACAACATGTATTTTTACTTTTGAAGTATCTGCAGAAATTTCCACTTCTTGATTTCTAATTTTATTTTTTTCATCATCAATTTCTACTCCTAAAAACTTCAAATAGTCACATATTTTCTTTCTTGATTCTGGACCTTTTTCACCTACTCCTGCAGTAAAAGTAACCACATCTATTCCGCCCATTGAAACAGCATATTTAGCAACGAATTGTGCAACATTATATGCAAAATTTTCAAGAGCCATTTGTGCATTTTTATCACCATCTGCAGCTTCGGCCTCTATATCTCTAAAATCTACAGAAACTTCAGATATTCCGTATACTCCAGATTTTTTATTCAATATTTCATCCATTTCCTCTGGTGTATGATTTCTATATTTAGCAATATATGTAACAACAGATGGATCTAAATCACCAGATCTTGTTCCCATTGGAATTCCCCCAAGTGGAGTAAATCCCATACTTGTATCTACAGAAACTCCATTTTTTATTGCACATACACTAGCACCTTGTCCTAAATGACAATTAACTATTTTTAAATCTTTTATATCTTTATTCATAATTTCGGCAACTCTATTTGCTACATATTCATGTGATGTTCCATGAAAACCATATTTACGAATTTTATAGTCTTCATAATATTTATATGGTATTGGATATATGTAGCTTTCTGCTGGTATTGTTTGATGAAAAGATGTATCAAAAACTGCCACATTTGTTTTCCCTGGCATTACAGATTGACAAGCCTTAATTCCTAAAATTGCAGCTGGATTATGTAATGGCGCAAGCTCTATACATTCTTCTATTCCATTCATTACCTCATCAGTTATAATAACAGGTTTTGTAAATTTTTCTCCTCCATGGACAATTCTATGTCCTATTGCATTAATTTCATCTGGAGATTTTATTACGCCATATACATTGCTTTGTAATTTTTTTAAAACAAATTTAATGGCTTTTTCATGATTTGATACTGGCTTTTCAAATTTATGTTTTTCTCCTCCAACTTTGTGAGTTAAAAAAGAATTGTTTTGTCCTATTCTTTCAAAGTTTCCTTTTGCTAGGACTTGTTCATTGTTCATATCTATTAATTGATATTTTAGTGATGAACTTCCACTATTTAATACTAGTATTTTCATAATCATCTTCCCTCCATATTAATTTCGGTATTTCCATTTGCTTTATCATTTCTTTGTTTCCAATTTTCCATATTTTCTTTTTCAGAAACTTTGCGAATATCAGTTTTTAAGTCATATGTATGTTTGGCTAAAAATGTAGTTAGTTCCCCACAAGCATTTTCTTCATAATTTTCGCATATTTCTGGGTTGCTTGATAAGGAATTTAGATATTTTTTTAATGGTATTTTTGCTCTCATTTCATTCATTTTTGCTAAATACTCTGATTTATCTTTTCTATCAATCATAAACATTTTATCTCTTTGGGCAAGCAACATATTCATAAGATTTCTACCTGTTCTTCCATTTGAATCTCTAAATGGATGTATTGATATATACCTAAAATGTAACATTCCTGCTTTTTTTATGTATTCTTCATCAGACAAATTTTGCTCTTCCTCAGATAAATTTACAATACTTTTACATAAATATCCCATAGACTCTTTAATATTATTTCCATTTTTATGTAATAATACATCTTTCTTTCCCAAGCCTACATTAACAGTTCTATAACCATCTTCGTCAACTTTATATGTCATATCATTTAACTTTTGTTCATTGTATAAGTAATATCCCTTTTGTAATATTTCTTCAATTTCTTTTGGATTTTTTCCTTTTAAATCTATAGAGCTCATATATACTTCTGCAGAAACATCTGATAATATTGTGTTTAATTTTGATAAGCTTTCATTACATTCGTAAAAATTATTTCTGGAAGATGTATTTATCATGTTTAATGCATTTTCAAATTCATCTCTATTATTTTTAAATATGTTATTTTTTGAATAAACTTGTAATGCCTTTGATTGAATCAAGGCCTTTTGTAATTCATTATTATCTAGTTTTAAAATATTACTTAAATAATATTCTGAAACAACCTTGCCATCCATTCCTTCTGGAATATTTGAAGAAATTATTTTTTCTAATCTTTCTTTTAGTTTCTTTGGAACTTGTAAACCTCCAGGAACTTTGTTAATACTACTTTGACTCTTTTTTAGGTATTTATAATATGGTTTCAGTATTTTCTTACTTATTTTATTTTGAATTTTATTATTTCCATCTATTATATTTTTTTCTATAAAATTTAGCTCTGGAAAATCGTATGAAAATTTTACTATTCCATCATTTGAAATTGTTCTATTTATATTTAACACTAGTCCATTTACTTTTTTTTGTCCTAGAACTTTAGATATTTGAGAACTCGTTAGTTTCGGATTAGAGCTAAACAGGCTTTTTATAATTTCCCTTAAATCATCTTGCATTATATCTTTTTCTCCGCGAAACTAATAACTTCGTTTCCCACTCTGGCCCATCTCCTAGTACATAAGTTGGTTTTAATTCATTAACAATTAATTCTATTAAATTATTAACACCAATATTATTATCTAATTCAAGTTCAGAAAATTCGCTTTTTGATGATAATTTACTTTTTATCATTTGTCCAATGTTATTCATATTTTCTCCTACAAATTTTTATTGCTCTTGTGCTTGAACTGCAGTTATTGCAATTACACCTACTATATCATCGCTTGAGCATCCTCTTGATAAATCATTTACAGGTTTTGCAATTCCTTGACATAATGGACCATATGCTTCTGCTTTTGCTAATCTTTGAACTAACTTATATCCTATATTTCCTGCATCTAAGTCTGGGAATATTAAAGTATTTGCTTGTCCAGCTACAGGACTTCCAGGTGCCTTTGATTCTGCTATTTCTGGTATTATAGCTGCATCTAATTGTAGCTCTCCATCACATATTAAATCTGGTGCTTTTTCTTTTAATATGCTTGTTGCTTCTACAACTTTTTCTGTAAGTGGTGATGTTGCACTTCCATATGTTGAATATGAAAGCATTGCTACTTTTGCTTTTTTACCAACTAATTGTTCAAAACTTTTACTTGATGAAATTGCAATTTCTGATAAGCTATCTGCATCTGGATATTCATTAAGTCCACTATCTGAAAATATAAAAGTTCCATTTTCTCCATATTCACAATTTGGAACACACATAACAAAAAATGCAGAAACTAATTTTGTTCCAGGTGCTGTTTTTAAAATTTGAAGTGCTGGTCTTAATGTATTAGCAGTTGAATGACAAGCTCCAGAAACTAGTCCGTCAGCATACCCTAATTTAACCATCATCATACCAAAGTAAGTTTCATCTTTTAATATTTCTTCTGCTTTTTCTAATGTCATACCTTTTGCTTTTCTAAGTTCATAAAACTCATTAGCAAATTTTTCAAATCTTGCATCTTCTACAGGATTAATAATTTTTACACCATCTATGTTAATATTATGTTCCTTAGCCATATTTAAAATTTCGTCTTTATTACCAAGAACAATAACATCTGCAAATTGTTCTTTTCTAACCTTTTCAACAGCCTCAATTGTTCTAATGTCATTTCCTTCAGGTAACACAATTGTTTTTATATCCTTTTTAGCTCTTATTTTTATACTATCAATAAAACTCATCAAAAAATCCTCACTTTCTTACTTTACCACTACTCCTAATAGTTTTGATAATTCAACTGCTTGCATTTCATTTACAATTAAACCTTTTATATAGTCTTGAGAAATCGCTACCCCTGTTATATCACAATTTGAAACATCTATTCCATTTAAATTTGTTCTGCATAATTGTGATGCTATTAAATTTGTTTTATCAAATTCTACATCTTTAAATATTACCTCTTGTATTACAGAATTTGATAATTTTGATTCTGCAAAACATACTTCCTTATATGTTCCAAGTGACATATTTGCATATGACACATTTGTATTATCTATTAATATATTGTACATATTTACATTACAAAGGTTTGATCCTACTAATTTACAATTTCTAAAAGTTACTCTCACAAAATTGCATTCATAAAACATTGTATTTGAAAAGTCACAATTTTCGAATAAAACATCTGTAAAATATACCTTTTCAAATTTGCTATTTAAGCATATACAATCCTTAAATTCGCATGAACTAAACTCCATTTTGTCTGTTTCGACATTTGCTTCATAACATTTGTTAAAAAAGCAACAAGCAACATCCATATCTCTTATTTTTGCCTCTCTTATTACTCCTTTTATTGTGTTACACTCTGTAATTCCATCTAAGTTTGGTTTCATTATTTCCATTTTGCAATTCCTCTTCTTTCTTATGTATTAATTTAGTGCATATAATTATTTAAAATTTCAAAATTTCTTTTAGTTCATTTTGAACATTCTCTAATGGTTTGCTATTTTCAATATTATATACATGAATATTTGGGTATTTTTGTTTAATTTCTTCTGACATTTGTAAGTATACTCGTTGTTGATTTACACTGCTTTGAGCGCTGAATTTTGCATATGCTGGCTCTACTTTTCCATCACGTTTTAGTCTTTCTTCAAATAGATTTTCATCTTTTAAATATAATGTAATATAGTAGATTTCAAAATCCATTTTACTAAAATCATCTAACAATTTATTATATACTTCTGTAAATGAATACTCTTTAAATCCTAGTCTGCAGTAGTTTTCTTCTGAAAAAAAAGTTCTGTCAAATAATAAATTTATGTTTAGGTTCTCCATTTTTTTTATGTATTCGTTTAAGTCTTCGTACATTTTTTTAGATTTTTGTAGTCCTGCTTTTGTACTATCACTTATTCCGCTTAGTCTGTATAAATTTGTATGTTTGACACTATTTCTTAAATAATCTGTAATTGTAGTTTTTCCTGCTCCTTGAGCTCCTTCTATTACTATGATTTTTGAATTTGCCATCTTATTTTTCCTCCGTTTTTTGAATACATAAGATTTTATTATTTTTTCATTGCATTTTTTATGTATTCTATTTCTTCCTCTTTTTCAAGTCTTACAAATAAAGGCTCTCCTTTTGATATTACTTTTGTTTCTGGCTTTATTTGATTGTTGTTATTTAATGTTTCCCATTCTTTATCTTGCTCTGTTAAACCTAATTGAGCTAACATTTTATTTGATGTTTCTGGCATTATTGGTGTTATTAATATTGCTATTTTTCTTAAGTTTTCTGCTAAGTGGAACATTACTGATTTTAGTTTTTCTTTTTCTTGTTCATTTTCTGATTTTGATAATGTCCATGGTGCTGTTTCATCTATATATTTGTTTGTTCTTGCTATTATTGCCCATATGTCTGATATTGCATTACTTACATGATATGTATCCATATTATTTTCTACTTTTTCAATTTGACTTTTTGTAAATTCTTCTAATGAATCATCAAATTCTGTTCTTTCTTTGATTTCTGTTGGTATTGTTCCATCAAAATATTTGTTCATCATTCCTATTGTTCTGTTTAATAGATTTCCTAGATCATTTGCTAAATCTGAATTAAATCTTTCTACAAAATCTTCTGGTGTAAACATTGAATCTTGTGCAAAGCTCATTAATTTTAGTAGATAATATTTTGTTGCATCTAGTCCATATCTTTCTATTAATGTTTCTGGATATACTACATTTCCGACAGATTTTGACATTTTTCCATCTTTCATTACAATCCAGCTATGTGCATATATTTGTTTTGGAAGCTCTAGCCCCAATGCGTGTAAGAAAATTGGCCAATATATTCCGTGGAATCTTATTATTTCTTTTCCTACTATGTGTAGGTCTGCTGGCCAATATTTTTTGAATAAAGAATCATCATCTGACATATAACCTAATGCTGTAATATAGTTTGTTAGAGCATCTAACCATACATATAATACATGTTTTGGATCATTTGGCATTGGAATTCCCCAATCAAATGTTGTACGACTTATACATAAATCTTCAAGTCCTGGATTTATAAAATTATTAAATATTTCATTTTTTCTTGATTCTGGCTCTATAAAATGTGGATTTTCTTTGTAAAATTCTTTTAACCAACCTTCATATTTTTTCATGTTGAAGAAATATGATTCTTCTTGCATTTTTGTTACTGGTCTGCCGCAATCTGGACATTTTCCATTTACTAATTGAGTTTCTGTAAAATAGTTTTCACAAGGCATACAGTACCAGCCTTCATATGTTCCTTTGTAAATATCACCATTTTCTAGGAATTTTTCTACTATTTTTTGTACTGCTTTAACATGCCTTTCATCTGTTGTTCTTATAAAGTCATTATATCCAATATCCATTAATTTCCATAGCTTTTTAGCATCAGCTGCCATTTCATCTACATGCTCTTGAGGTGTTAATCCTCTTTTTTCTGCTACAGTTTGAACTTTTTGACCATGTTCATCAAGACCTGTTAGCATATATGTATCAAAGCCTCTAGCCTTTTTATATCTTCTTATACAATCTGTTAGTGTTGTTGCATATGCTGTACCTATATGAAATTTTCCACTTGGATAATATATAGGAGTTGTTATATAAAATTTTTTGTTATTATTCATTAATTATGCCATCTCCTTTTTATAATTAAAATTCCCTATGATTATATAATCATAGGGAATTTTAGTCAATGGGAACAGGGGAAAAAATTTAAGTTTGCCAAATAACATTAAGCATAGAAAATATCTATGCTTAATATCATTTAGATTTACTATTTTATTAATTTGCTATTTTCATATAACTCATTTGGATCTATATCTTCTCCATTTGTCCATTCTACAGTGGCACCAACTGATTTTACCAGTTTAAAATAAGCTATATTTTTTAAATTCTTGTAGAATTCTTCTTGTAAATTTTTTTTCATATCATATAATTTTTCTTCACCATTTATATATGTAATTTTTAGAAAGAAATCATCTAAAGCTTGTACTTCTTTTATTCTTGGTGGTATCATAATTTTAACCTCCTATTGTAAAGGTGCAATTTTAAAGATTTCACCATCATTTTGACATACTTTCCATAAAGCTTTTAGCTCTTCTTTATGAATTTCAATCCATGCAGTTACTAATTTTTGTTGTTTTATTGGTAACATTCCTTCTAGAATTTTATTATCTTCTATGCTGTATACTGCATCAAATTCATTATATTGAATATGTATATGTGCTAAATAATGTTGCTCTGTATCTTTAAAATACATCCTTATAATTATTCCATAAAACTGTGAAATTACTGGCATTTATTCACCTCCAATTATAGCATATAATTTTGATTAAAAACAATGTTTTTTTGAAATTTTGGCAGATTTGCCGGATTTAATTATTTTGAAAAAATCTAAATGATTGTGGTAAATATTACCATGGTTTTACTTTAGTGTCAAGTACTCCATTTGGGGCAAAATTATATATATTGGTTTTGCATCTATTTTAGAAACTACAACAAGACAAAAACATCGGAAAGTTTATAAAAACTTTCCGATGCTCTCGAATTTTATTCTGTTTTCACATATTATAACTCATTCTTTTTAAACCAACTTTTTATTTTTTCAATCGCTCTTTTAAACCAATTTTCCTTTTTAACTTTAACAAGAGCTTCTGTTTCTTTTACTGGTTCTATCTTTGTTGCTTGTTGTGTATTTGACTTAAAAATATTTTCTGGATTATATTGCTGTTTCTTTTTTACTTCTAATTTTGCCCTTTCTTCTAATATCATTTTTTTAATTTTTTCTTTTTGCTCTGGTGTTGCTAAATAATTTCTAAATATGTTGAATATTATTGCTCTTGTTTCTGGTAGCATTGGCTGATATTTTAGCTCTGTATCTTCATCTACTTCGTAGTAATATTCTTCGTTCCTATTTTCTTTTAGTGCTTGTATTACTTCTGGTGGTATTTTTGAATATTCTTCTTCGTCTAGCTCTTGTAAAATTGTGTATGCCTCTTGATATGCATTTTTACGATTGTTGCTTTTGACCATTTTTGCCTCCTTTTTCTTCTGTTTTTGATATTAGTGTATCTAAAGCTTGTTGCTCTGAATCTAATAAATCTGGGTCTGTTATTGCAGGAAAAGCTGCTTCAGCTATCTCCTTTTTTGATTTGTTTTTCTTTTCTAATGATATTCCTAGCTCTTTTAATTTATCTACTTGCTCAGGTGTTGGAGGTGTTCCGCTCTGTAGTTCTTTTTTTCTTTTTCCCCTCTGCTACATCTCTTGCATCTCTATAGACTCCTGCTATGTTTGCTTTTTGTTGTCCAATTTTAAACGTTGAATCTAAACCTGCTTCTTCTATTTGCTCTTCGCTTATTCCTAATCCTTCTGCTAATTTTCCTATGGTATCACTCGTTTTTATTTTTATTACCTCAGGTTTATCTGTTTCAACTAAATTAATTAGTGTCTCTATCTTTTCTATAAATTCTTGGGTTGGATTTATTTCTTCTAATGATATTCCTAGCTCTTTTAATTTATCTACTTGCTCAGGTGTTGGAGGTGTTCCGCTCTGTAGTTCTTTTTTTCTTTTTCCCCTCTGCTACATCTCTTGCATCTCTATAGACTCCTGCTATGTTTGCTTTTTGTTGTCCAATTTTAAACGTTGAATCTAAACCTGCTTCTTCTATTTGCTCTTCGCTTATTCCTAATCCTTCTGCTAATTTTCCTATGGTATCACTCGTTTTTATTTTTATTACCTCAGGTTTATCTGTTTCAACTAAATTAATTAGTGTCTCTATCTTTCCAATAAATCGCTCTACAGTTCCTTTTTCTTCTTCTTCCTCTATCTCCTCTTGCAATTCATATAAATCTCTCATTGTTCCTTCTAAATAGAATTCTATATTTTCTAATTCGCTTTCATTTACTTTTTTTCCATCTTTTCCTATTCTGTCTGGAAATTCTATTTCCCATAAATCTATTTCAGATCCTTTTTTTATTATATTTTGTATTTCTTCTATCTCTTCTTGCTCTTCTTCGTCAAAATCATTGTATAGCTCTTCTGGATTTTGTAAATATTTTTCGTACTTGCTTTGTATTCTTTTTAATGTAATAGCTCTTCTTGCTTCTTCTCTGCTATTGCTGTTTATATCTGGTATATATCCATCATGTGCTTGTACCCATTCTACCATTTCATTTAATAGCTCTAAGTCATCTTTTTGTGTATATGTGTTTATTGTTTTTTGTAAATCTACATTTAGTAAATTATTTGATAAATCTATTACTAGTGGTCTATCTTCATCTTTTACTGGCTTTTGTGGATCTATGCCATATATTGCTCTTCCTAGTTGTTGTAATAATAATATTTTTGAATTTTCATCTAGTGCTCTCGTCCATATTATTCCGTCAATTCCTTTTACATGAACACCTTCATTTAATTTGTTCATTACAATCATTATTTTTGTGTGTTCACTATCAGATGTTTCAAATTCATTCAGTTCACTAGCATTTCTGTTTTTACTATATTGACCTAACATTGAATATATTTCTGGACCATCTATTATATTGCCTTGTTCATCATATTTTGTTTCATCTACTCCTTGTAGCCATTCTCTTAATTGCATTTCAGCTTCTTTTATTTTATCTTCTGGATTCTTTTTGCTTGATTTATTTCCATATTCATCTTCTAAATCTTCACCATCATCTGAAACTGGTATGAAAGCAATGTATCTTCCGTTCTTTTTTTGTATATTTTGAGCTAATAGCTCTGGTATACCTTGGGCATTAGATAATTTTCCTCTTAAATTTTCATATTTTTGCATTAGCTCTGTTTTTTTAGTTTCATCTTCTATTTCATTTATTCTTTGTAATAACTTTTCTAATGTACCTCCATGTATTATATTATATTCACATGATACTATTTTAGGATTTACTACTATACCAAGTCTAATTGCTTCTATTAAGTCCATATTCATAGCTATATGTTTTCCTACTTTTACTTCTTCCTCAGTATATGCTTTGTTATATTTTTTACCAATTTTTAAGGCTAATTCATCCGCCATATTTCTGCCATCTGTATCACGTTCTGGTGTTGCTGTTATTCCTAATATTTTTGTTTGCTCTTCTTGTGATTCTAATAATAGTTCCAATTTCTTTTGCCATTTTTCTGCTCCAGTTCTGTGTAATTCATCTAATACCATAAAGTCATATTTACTTTCTTTTAATATATCACCTTTTTTATGTAATAAGCTTTGATATGTGGCTAGTTCTAAATTCGGAAATACTTCTTTTATTATTTGATCAGGTGTTTTGTTTAATGTTCCTTTTGTTCCGTGAATATTTTCTATTATATATTTTCTGATTTGATCTAATATTTCATTTGATGGTGCTAAATACAGCATCCTATCATTTTTATGCTCTAATAGCTCTGTCATTGCAACAAAACTTTTTCCCGCTCCTGTTGGTAATATTATTGATGCAAATTGTCTTTCTTCAAACTTTTTATTTGCATTATTTACTGCTCTTTGTTGATACTCTCTTAATACTATATCTGTTCCAGGTACATCATAATATCCTAAAAATGTTTCTACTTGATCAATTGATAGATCTTGTGTTAATTCTTCTGTATGCTCTTTAATTTGCTCTTCAAAATTATCTGCATTTAATATATTTGAAAAATTTTTATTCATTGCAATATTTAATATTATTTGCGATATTGTTTTTTCTGGCAAATTCAATTCTGTTAACTTTTCGTATAATTTTATTATATCTGTATTTTTTAACCTTTTTTCAAATTCTTGTCTTTCTTCTGGCCTAAACCCAATTCCTGTTTTATTCCAATTATACGAATCCATAACTGCCTTCGCATAATATGTTTGTTTATCCATCGGTGTATCATACATTATTTTAGAAAATCTTTGCCTTACTATATCTGATTCTATAATTTGTGATTTTGATTCTATTATTTCTATTATTTTTTCATCTGGTAAATTTTGTATATCTTGTATAAGTTCAATTTCTTCCTTATTAGCACCTATATTTACTGATTCACTTAATTTATATCCACTTTCATTTCTTCTTGTTATTATTTCTGGCTCTATTGAAAATGCTTGTGATTTAATGCTCTGTATTATACCTGCATATTGTGAGTCATTTTCTGTTATTTCTCTTAAAAGATTTGAAAATGCTATTGCTTTTCCTTTTGCTTTATTAGCATAAAACAACATTTTTTGTACTTGCATTGCCGATTTATAATCTATCTTACCTTGTGTTATTTCATACATATCTTCTATCGAAATATCTGGTAATTCTGTTTCTTGTAGCTCTAATAAACTTTGTGATGTTCCATCAATACTGATCATTTCTTGACCATTTGTAAATACAAGCTCTCCATTGTTGTTTTGTATCTCATATCCTTTACTTGCGTATTCCAATAGCTTTTTTTCTATTTCATTTATTTTTTGTGCTTCTTCTGGAGTTTTTTCCTTTACCTGTTGCAAAATAGCAAACATATCCATAATGTCTTTTGAAACTTTCGTTATTTCGCTTCCATCTATATCTCCATAATGTATAACTTCACTTGAAGAAAACGCATTTCCAATTGTTCTTGCTAAGTTTGAATTTGTTGTTGTGTTTGGTATTATTGGCTTCATTACACCATTTTGTTCTAATACTGTTAGTATTCCCATTATTTTATTTTTTTCTAATGTTTGCTTTTCATTTAGAGCTTGATAATTGCTAAGTCTTGCTCTTGCTGGTACTGCATCTGCTCTATCTTTTATTTTTGTTCCCATATAGTTCATTTGACTTGTTGTATTAAGTTTTTGTGAACTCAATATTGAGTCTGCTATTTCATCCGATGTTGTGGCATTTCTTATTTGGTTAATTAAATTAAATAATTCTTCGTTTTCTGTTTTATTTAAACCTTCTATTGCTTCATTTATACGCTTTTCAACTTCTTCAAGCATATACTGTCCTGCGTTTACAATGTTTTTTCCCACCTCATTTTTTGGAACTTTTACAATTACATATTTATCTGTATATGAACCTCTACCATATACAATTGAAACATTCGCATTACTTGATAAAGAGATACAGTTTGTTTCTTTGCTGTATCTCATTTTTATATGATCATTTATTTGTCTTAGAGATAACTCAGCCCTCTTATCATATCTTGGTGCTCTTTCTGTATGGGTTTCCTCCCATCTTTCTCTATCTGTTCGAATTCTTGTTATATTTCCATTTTCATCTGTTGTAATATTGCCATCAATATCTGCGTTATCAGCCATATTTAGTGCTCTAAAGAAGTAATAATTATCGTTATCTTGTATTATATTAAAATTTTCTATATTAAAAACATCATCCATAGCTTTATCTCCTGTATATAAATTTAATATCATTATATAAATAATAAATTTGATAGTCAATATCAATTTTAGGCATTTGGTCTATAAACCAAATAGAATAGAAAATTTTAGTTTGCTAAATAATATTAAGCATAGAAAAATATCTATGCTTAATGTTATTTATATTTTTAAATTACCTTTCCTTCTTTGTAACATTCGTATATGTAGTCTGGATTTTCATAATACATACTGCTATTATAATTGTCTATTTTTTCTATAATCCACGATGATAGCACACTATATAGAGTATTGATGTATTCTTTTTCATCATTGTTTACCATTAAAATTAATCTTTTATATACTTTTCCAATATCCCAATATGTTGGAATATTATACTTACAATTACCTATAATGTCGTAGTTTCCACGCTCTATTTTTGATTGTTCAATTATTTCATCTGATACTTTTTTAATATTTTCTGAATGATATACTTCAGCTAAATTATATATTTTTGTAGTAATTCTTTACCTATTTTTTTTACTATATATGACTTTTTATTGTTTGTTTTTCTAGCTATATATTCTATAAAACTACATACAAAAAATAAGTCATTTTCATTTTGTGGCTCTCCCATTTTTTTCTCCTTATATTTTATCTGTTCCTATAAACTTAATACATTGTAAAGCTTTAGTAGTACAAAATGCAATTTGATGTGTAGGGCATTCCATATAATGCTTTTTATTTTTTTACCTCATCCCCAAGTTTCTGCTCAATTAAACTTGCTATTGTTTGTGCTTTTTGTTTTATGTAGTCTTGGTCTTCGCCTTCTATCATTACTCTTACTAGTGGCTCTGTTCCTGATGCTCTTATTAAAACTCTTCCGTTGCCATCAAATTCTTTGTTTAATTTTTCTATTGCTGATTTTATTTCTTCGTCTTTGTCAAAGTCATATTTTTTATCTGATGATACTTTGGCATTTATTAATACTTGTGGATATGCTTTCATTATTGATGCAACTTCTGATGCTTTTTTGCCTTGCTCTAATATTGCTCTTATTATCATTAATGATGTTAAAATTCCGTCACCTGTTGGATTGTAGTCTAAACATATTACATGTCCTGATTGCTCTCCTCCAAGATTGTATCCGTTTTTTAGCATTTCTTCTAAAACATATCTATCTCCAACTTTTGTTTGAACAAAGTTTAATTCATTTTGTTTAGCATATTTATTTAATCCTAAATTGCTCATTACTGTTGCTACTATTGTGTCTTTGTTTAATTTTTCTTTTGATTTTAAGTATTGTGAAATTATTGCTATTATTTTATCTCCATCTATTTCATTTCCATTTTCGTCAACAGCTAAACATCTATCTCCATCTCCATCATATGCAATTCCTAAACTACATTTTTTGTCTATTACATATTGTTTTAACATTTCTAGATGTGTAGAGCCACATCCGTCGTTTATGTTAATTCCATTTGGACTGTCATTTAATATATGATGTTTTATTCCTAATACTGTAAAGACTTTATCTGCAACTACTGATGTTGCTCCATTTGCTGTATCTACAGCTACTACAAAGTCATCTCTGTTTAATTTTTCTAAATCTTCTTCAAAGTTTTTTCTAAAGAAATAAACATATTCGTCTAGTAATTCTGTTGCTATTTCTGATGTTCCTATTTTATCATTAACAGCTGTTAATTCATTTATTTTTCCAGAATCCATAACTTCTTCAATTTCTTCTTCTAATTCATCTGGAATTTTCATACCTTTGTTGCTGAAATATTTTACTCCGTTAAATTCAAATGTATTGTGTGATGCTGATATAACAACACTTGCATCTGCTTTGAATTTTTTTGTTAAATATGCAACTGCTGGTGTTGGCATTACACCTAACATTTTTACATTTGCACCATAGCTTAAAAATCCAGCTGTCATAGCACTTTCAATAAGTGTTCCTGATATACGTGTATCCCTTCCTATAAATATTGTTGGCGCATGGTCTGTGTGTTTAGATAACACATACGCTCCTGCTTTTGCTACTTTATATACTAATTCAGGAGTTAATTCTGTATTTGCAATTCTCCTGATTCCATCTGTTCCAAAATATTTTCTCATCTGTTGTACCTCCTTATAAAATCTTGAATTATTATATATTCATAATTACTATAAGTCAAGTGGGAAAATGGGACGGTTCTCTTTTCCCATTTTTTGGAAAAAGGGACACATTTTACTACTCTAAATTTAAAAATTTATTATCTCAAAATGTATCCCAAATTTCACAAATGCTGAATTTAGAGCCATCCATTTTGGCACACTTAATTTTCTTTGCAATTTATTTCGCAGTTGTTATTATTGCAATTGTTTGATTCTGCATTTGTACTATCTATACATTTTTGTGGTGTTTTAAATGTTAAATACCAATTCATTCCGTTTTTGGTTTGGTTTATATAATCTATCATTTCTTCCTGTTTGCATACTGTTGTTGGTGCTGGATTTACTATTGGATTACATGGCATCCAGTTGGCAGGTGTTGCTCCTTTGTTTTCATCTGCTGTTTGCAGTGCTGTTAATGCTCTTAATATCTCTGGTATACATCTACCTACATTTAGTGGATATACTAATATTAATCTTATTACTCCGTTTGGATCTATTATGTATACATTTCTTACTGTTTCTGTATTGCTTACACTATTTGATATCATACCATATTTTCTTGCTATTTCTCCGCTTCTATCTGCTATTATTGGAAATGGTATTTTTACTCCTGTTTTACAGTATATGTCAAATACCCACGCTAAATGTGATTGATTGCTATCTATACTTAATCCTAGAAGCTCTGTGTTTATATTTTTTAAATATGAACAAGCTTGCGAAAATGCTATCATTTCAGTAGTACATACGGGGGTAAAATCTCCAGGATGAGAAAATAATACAATCCATTTTCCTTTGTAATCGCTTAACTGAATATTTCCAAATGTCGTTACTGCTTCGAAGTCTGGTGCCATTTGACCTATTCTTACAGTTCCGTTCATCATTACTTCATAATCCATATAAAAAATCCTCCAATTCCATTTTTGTATATTTTATGGAATTGGAGGATTTTTGTTACTGTTTGTGTTAATATAAAAAAGAGGATGGTTTTAGATTATCTTCTTTTACATTAAATCATTTATATAAATTTATCTACATACTCAATCATAAATAATGGTATATTAATTATATTTCCGTCTTTAGACAAATTTCTCATTGAAAATCTTATAGACAAATCATTTTTATACTTTTCATTGTATCTTGTTAAGCTAACATTATTTGTTGATTTATTTGCTTTTACTTCTATAGGGATTATTTTATTTTGATATTGAATTATATAATCAATTTCATGTCTATCAAAAGTAAAATAATTTGGAACTTTATCAAATTTAGTTGTTAACATATTTAATACATAATTTTCAGTAAAAGCTCCTTTGAATTCTTCAAATAATCTATCTCCTTCAATTACAATTCTACTGTCTAGGTTAGCCATATTCCTAAGTAATCCTACATCATTCATATAAATTTTAAAAGCACTTAAATCATTATATGCTATTAGTGGTAAGTCTGTTTTGGTAACATTATAAACTTTATATATTAAATTTGCATCATTTAACCAGTTTAAAGCTCCTTCATATTCTCTTGCTCTTGCACCTTCTTTTATTGTTTGATATAAGAATTTTTTGTTTTCTTTTGCAAGTTGTGATGGAATACTATTCCAAATTAATGATATTTTATTTGCTTCATTATTTTGAGTATGTTTTGAAAAATCGCTTTCATATGCTTTTAAAATATTTTGTTGAACACGTTCTACTAATTCTATGTTTTTTTCATTTACCCAAACTTGAACAGCTTCGGGCATTCCTCCAATTATAAAATAAGCCTTTAACTTTTCTTCTAACTGATTAAAGAATATGTCGGGAATTTTTTCGATACTTTTTATAGATTTCATATATTCGACTAAATTTTCACAATTATCCGCTATTAAAAATTCACTAAATGTCATAGGATACATATTTAAAAATTCAACCTTTCCCACAGGAAATGATGTGTGTGATAGCCTTATTCCTAATAAACTTCCCGCACAAACTATATGATATTCATTTGCTTCTTCTTGAAAATATTTTAAGCTATTTAGTGCATTTGGACACTCTTGAATCTCGTCAAAAATTATTAATGTTTTCTCTGGTTTTATCTCTTTTTTATATATAAAAGTTAATTGTTCAAGTATTCTTTGTGGATTTTTAGAGCTTTCAAATAAGTTTTGTAAATCTTCATCATGGTCAAAATTAAAATATGCTATATCTTCATAATTTTCTTTTCCAAATTGTTTTAATATATATGTTTTCCCAATTTGTCTTGCACCTTTTAATATTAGTGGTTTTCTGTATTTACTGTTTTTCCATTTTATTAATTCTTCTAATATAAACCTCTTCAAATTAATCATCTCCTATTATTAATTTATGTTGATTTATATTAATTATACGCCTTTGTCACATTTTTGCAAGTATTTTTGCCGTTTTTATCACATTTTTGCAATTTAATATACCTTCACCCTAAAGCAACATCTAATACCATCATAAGTACAAAACCAATTGTAACTCCTATTGTTCCAATGTTTGAGTGCTGTCCTGTTTGAGATTCTGGTATTAATTCTTCTACAACCACATATATCATAGCTCCTGCTGCAAATGATAATAAATATGGTAAAAATGGGACTATAATATTTGTAAGTAATATTGTTATAATTGCTCCACTTGACGTCTACCGTAAATTTTGAATTATTACTCAATCCATATTATTGCATTTCTTTTAATAAATTTCTAATTGCTGACTAAATAATTTTTCTTTTGTTGTTGTGAATAAATTTAAATTATTATTTTTTTGTAGTATTCTTCTAATGTTCCATAAGCCAAGACCATGTGAATCTTTATCAGCATTTTTTGTGCTATAACCTTTTTCGAAAATTTTATCTATATTTATATTTTGCTCTTTGTATGTATTTTCGATTATAATTAAATTTCTTTTTACTTTAAAATCTCTTCTTACTTGTATATTTATAATTTTTTTCTCACACATTTTTGCTGCTTCTATTGCATTGTCTAATAGTATTCCTAAAATTCTGCATAGTTCATATGTTGAAATATTTAAATCATTAAAATCTAACATTATTTCCATATTCATTCTTATGTTTTCTTCTTGTGCTTTGTAATATTTATTTGTAATTATACTATATACAGCTGGATTATTTATAATTTTAGGATCTAATATTCCTAAATTGTTTATTTCTTTGCATTCACTTAGTACTTCATTATTCATCTGTCTAATACCTTCAATATTATTTGTTTCTACATACCCATCTAGTGCCTGTATAAAATTATTAAAATCATGTCTAAATCCTCGTATGCTATCATACATAATTGTTAATGTTTTGTTATATGACTCAAGATTTTCTACCTTTTTATACATTTCTTCTAATTTTGATAGCCTCATAATATCTTTCATACTTATATAAAAATATACAATTAAAGAAATGATATCTAGCCAAAATACAGTATAAGGAAAATTGCTTATAAATAACACCATCTCAGCGGCATTAAAGTAAATTAACATACATCCAATTATACATATAAAAACGATTAAACATCTATTTTTCTTACTTAAATTTGGACTTAATATTATTCCTATATCCTTTTTGGTTATTATAAATAAAATAATTGCTCTAAATATAAATACCAAAAATGCAATTGACAATCTATATGAAATGCTTGATATACACTCTGAATATGACATTGAATCTGAGTGAATTAGCCAAAATACTTTTGAGTAAATTAACTCTATTAGCAATACTATAATTGCGTTTATAACCTCACCGAATGTACACTTTTCTATTTTTTCATTTAATACAAATTTGAATATCATCACTGTTAAAACCAATATAATTGCTCTATTGTATGGAAATGGAATTACCGAATTAATAACTATCCTTGCTATAGATTCTGTTGCAATACCTGTAATTATTTGCCATTTACTTACCCTAGCTTTAAATATTTTTACAAATAATACAACATCAAGTGAAGCAAAAAGAATTGCAATTGATAAATTTGGCAAGAGCCATCCAAAAAAATTACTATTTATCATGAGACTTTGTACCTCTAACATATCCCTCATTGTTATACACCATCCTCTTATGTATTTTTTATCTTTTTAGATTCTATCACCTACATATTTCCAAAATCAATACAAAAACCTTATAAAACTGCACTTTTCGTCGTGCTATTTTGCCTGTTTTTGACAGCATTCGACATTCTTTTACCTATTATTTATTCTAATTTACATTGTCAAATATTATGTTATTTATTTTTTCTAAAAAAAAGACTCAAATTGTTAAACATAATTTTAACAATTTAAGTCTATTTTAATTTTTTATGTTATATCTCTTTTTCTAAAACTATCAAACATTGTTACTATCATAATTACTGCACAAACACCTAATACTGATAATGAAAATCCTACCGTGATATTTCCAGTTATCGTATTTACTAAGCTTGATGCAGAATATGAAATATCATTTGTAAATATTTTATCTGCTAATGATAGATTATTAAATGGTATAAATTTTATCCAATCAGCTGTTACAAACATATTAATTATATTAGTTATTGTCGCTCCACCTAGATATGCTGCAATACTTATACCTACTGATACTGCTGTGTTTCTTGCTACTGTTGATAACATCATTGCTAATAATAAGAATATAAATATATCTATTGCACTTACTAAATTATATAATACATTATGTATCACATAATTTGTTGTATGTACACTTCCTGCACTTACATATAAATAATCTTGACCACTTCCAAAGAAAATATTTCCTACAACAGTACTTAATAAACTAATTATAATTGTTGTTACTAACAAAATTCCTGTGTTTACAAATAATTTTGATAGCAATATTTTCCATCTTTTATTTGGTGTAAATGACCAGAATTTTATTGTTCCCTTTGATATTTCTGACGATATACTAGATCCAGCGATTATTATTATCATAACAGCTAAAACCATCATAGTTAAACTGTTCATCATATAATCATAAATTTTTCTAGTTTTTCCAATTGAACCTCCTGCAATAGAGCCTGACATAAATGGTGGCATATTATGCTCTAATCTGTATTCGTTAATTTTTATATTGTTTTCAGCTTTTGTTAAATCTTTTTCGGTTAGTGCTTTTGCTGTTGTTGTATCTAGTCCTGTCAAAATATTTTGTTTTAATGTTGTAATTTCATCAAGAGTTGATTCTTTCCATGAATCTTTTGAATTATATGTTTTACCAATTTCATATTTTTGTTTTAGCTCTAGCTCTGACAAACTAATATCATAATCATCTTTTGTTATAGTTTCATTATTTAAGTCTGTTTTTAAATTTTCTTTTTTTATATTAATATATCCGGTTAAAATCGTCATTTTTCAATAGCTCTATTAATTTATCTACAGTAGTTTGTTCTTTCGTTGCCAATTCTTCCTGTCCCATTGCTTTGTAGTTATATATGTTTCTTTTTAAATTTGTTATATCATTTGTTATTAGCTCTGTTTTCCAATATGTTGTATATATATTAATATCATTATCTATTGCTAATTGAAAAGCGTCAATTTGTGCTTGTATTGAATTCTTTGATGCTTCATCTAAATTCTCTTCTGACATTTCAGTTTTTAATGATTCTATTTCGGATTTAATACTTGACTTATAATCTATTGATGAATATATATCATCTGTCATACTATACATTTTTTTAGTTAATACTGCCATTCCTGCAGATGCAAAGAGCGATAATATTAATAATATTAGCATAACTTTTGTTGATTTCTTTTTCATGATTTTTGTTAATTCACATGAACATAATCTAAAAAATTTACTCATCTTTTTTATCCCCCTTTGTTACATCAAAAAATAGTTCTTCAAGTGTATGTTCATTTTCATTTGCATACTCTACTTCTACATCACTTAATACTAATGTTTTTATAATATTTGGTAATTCACCTTTATTTGCTGTTACATATACTTTTCCGTCTTTTAAATTAGCTTGTTTATTTAGTTTTTCTTTTATTATATTTATTGCATTTTCTGGTGTTTTAACTTTAAGTACACATTGCACAGTTTTTACTTCATTAGTATTATCTTCTTCGTTTTCTTTTAAGCTTTCAACTTTAACTATTTTTCCTTGATTTATTACAGCAACTTTATCACACATAAGCTCCATTTCACTTAATATGTGTGATGATACTAATATTGCTGTTCCATTTTCTCTGGCCAATTTTTTTAATATATCTCTTAATTCTTTAATTCCAACTGGATCTAATCCATTTGTTGGTTCATCTAATATTAAAACTTTTGGAGAATGTAATAAAGATAAAGCAAGTCCAGCTCTTTGTTTCATACCTAAAGAATATTTTGATACTTTTTGGTTCATGCTTTTTTTTAGTCCAACCAATTCTAATACTTTATATACTTCGCTATAATTTATATTTCTTATTTTTGCAAATAATTTTAAATTATCTACAGCAGACATATAGCCATACATATCTGGATTTTCTACTATTCCTCCAATATATTCCATTGCTTTTTCAAAATTCTTTTTTACATCAAATCCATTTACCTTTATTGAACCTTCATCTATTGAAAGTAGTCCTAAAATCATTTTTATTGTTGTTGTTTTTCCAGCACCATTTGGTCCTAAAAATCCTAATATTTGGCCTTTTTCTACGCTAAAGCTTACATTATCAACAACTTTATTTTTTCCGTAATATTTGCTTACATTTTTTATTTCTAATACAGATTCAGACAAAATTTTCACCCCCCTACATGTTATATAATGCATTTATATTGTTAAATTGCAAGTCTGCATATACAATTTTCCAAACACCATCATCTTTTTGCTCTAGCGTAATTGTATCTCCTTCAGTATCAAATGTTGTTTCATTTACTTTTTCTTTACTTGTGTTATCTTCAATATTTATATCTTTATGTTTTTGTTTTATTGTAACTTTAGAATTAAATGTTACTGTTACTTGATTTCCGTCAAATTTATACTCTGAAATTTTTGTTATTTCTCTTTTAAAGCTTACTGTTATTTTGCTTGTATCTACTAATTGATTTTTTAAGTATTCTGTTAATATTGTTTTTTGTAATTTTGTTGCTGAGTCATTTATTATTTTAGTTTTTAATTCGTTTTCCATTTCTGTATAGTAATTTGTTAAATCAACATCTTGACTTTTTTCTCCTATTGTTTGATAGTTTTCTGGTAAAGTGTAGTATTTATCTGTTATGCTTATGAATTCTTCACATGATTTTTTTATTTCTTGTTTTGATGCTTTTCTTTCATTTTCAATATTTACAGAATAGATGATTACTGCTAATATTGCTATTATGGCAAGTACTAAGCCGATATTTAGTTTTTTTATAAATTTCATTTGTGGTCCCCTTTCTAATTAAATTTAGCTAAATTATAGTTTATATTTGAAATGAAGTCAAGCTTTCGTTTAGTTGTTCCCAGTCGTTCATGTTGGCTTCTAATTTTTTGGTTAGGTCTTGGAGTTGGGTTTGGATTGTGGTTAGTTGTTCGTAGTTTGTGTAGATTTCTGGTTTTGTTAGTTGGGCGTTTAGGTTGGTTATTTTGTTTTCTAGGTCTGTTATGTCGCGTTCTATTTTTTTTATTTTTGTGTTGATTTTGTTTTGTTCTTTTTGTTTTAGGTAGGTGTTGTTTTGTGTTTTTCCTTCTTTTTCTTTTTTTTCTGGTTGAGTGTTTGGAGTTGTTGGGTTAGGTTCTGTTTCTGCTTTTGTTGATTCGTATTGTTCGTAGGTTCCGTTTGAATTGTTTTACTTGGTGTTTTGTGAATATTAGTAGTGTGTCTGCTATTTTATTTACGAAGAATCTGTCGTGTGATACGAAAATTATTGTTCCTGTATATTCTTTTAGTAGTAGCTCTAGACTTTCTTTTCCTATTATGTCCATGTGATTTGTTGGTTCGTCTAGTATTAGTAGGTTTGGTCCTTTTTTTAGTATTTTGCATAGTTGCAATCGTACTTTTTCTCCTCCTGAGAGCATGTTTATTTTTTTGAATACGTCTTCTCCGTAAAACATGAATGCTGCTAGGGAGTTTCTTAGCTCTGTTGTTGTTAGATTTGGAAATTCTTCGCTGAAATCTTCTAGTACTGTTTTTTCTGAGTCTAATAGTGCCATTTGCTGGTCAAAGTATCCTATTTGTACATTATGCCCAAATTCAAATTCGCCACTTATTTTGGGAATTATTCCTACTAGTGTTTTTAGTAGTGTTGATTTTCCTATTCCATTTTCTCCAATTATTCCTATTTTTTGACCTCTGTATACATTTAGTGATATTTTTTGTAGTGTTTTGTCATATCCTATTTCTAGATCTTTTGCAAATAATACATCTTTTCCGCTTTGTTTTTCTATTATGAAATTTGTTTTGAATGTTGTTAAATCATATTTATTTGGTGCTTCTATTTTTACCATTCGCTCTATTTGTTTTAATTTAGACATTGCCATTTTGGCTTTTGTTGGTTTGTATTTAAATCTTGTTACTATATCATTTAAACGTTTTATTTCTTTTTGTTGATATTCATAATCTTTTAATTGTTTTTCATAATTTATCTTTTTTTGCTCCTCAAAAAATGTATAATTTCCAGAATATGCTGTTGTTACACCATATTCAATTTCGTAAACTTTATTAACAATTTTATTTAAAAACATTCTATCATGAGATACTATTACTACTGATTTTGAATAGTTTTTTAAATATTGTTCAAGCCATTCTATTGTTTCAATATCTAAATGGTTTGTTGGTTCATCTAATAATAAAATATCTGGTTTACTTAGCAATAATTTTATAAATGCAATTTTTGTTCTTTGTCCTCCTGAAAATTCACTTATTTTTTTCGATTTATCTTCTGATGAAAATCCAAATTTATTTATTGCTGTTTCATATTCCTTTTTATATGTATATCCATCTAAAAACTCATATCTATCCATTGCTTTTGAATACTCTTTTGCTAGCTCTTCTGACTTATCTGTTTGCATTTTTTCTACAATTTGTTCAATTTTTTGCTCTAAATTTGTTATTGGTTTATATACTTTTAAAATTTCGTCTATCATTGTAATTTGGTCATCTTCAAACTCCATTTGTTTTAAATAGCCTATTACTGGATTTCCTTCTTTATAAATATTGAATTTTTCTTCACCTGTTCCTTGTGTTAATAAATCATTATTTATAATAGCTTTTAATAAAGTAGATTTTCCCGCTCCATTTCTTCCTATAATTGCAATTTTTTCTTTTTCTTTTATTTCTATATTTATTTCTTCTAAAATTGTTTCAGCTCCATATTCAACTGAACCATTTGTTATTTTTAAATTCATATTAATTCTGCAAAATATGCATTCTCCTTATTTTATTTAGGTTTTTATGTTTCCTATGAACAATTATTTTATTTTTTTCAATATATCTTCTTTTGTTATTTTCCCTTCTCTTAAAATTGTAATTTCGTTATCAATTACTTTTACAATTGTAGATGAAAGCCCTTGATTTGCTTTTCCTCCATCTATTATTGCATCTACTTTTCCGTCAAAGTCTTTTATTATATCTGTAGCTTCTACCCCACTTGGCTCTCCTGAAATATTTGCACTTGGTGCTATTATTGGAAAGTCAATTTCGTTTAAAATTGAGCTTACAATTTTGTGATTTGGTATTCGTACACCTATAGTGTCATTTCCTGCTGTAAAATATGTACCAAAATTGGGCTTTTTTTTCAAAATTATTGTAAGTGGTCCTGGTAAAAATTCATCAATTATTTTTTGTTCCAAATTTGATGTAATTTCTGTATATTTTTTTATTTCACTTTTATTTGAAACCATTATATTTACAGCCTTTGCTCTTGGTCTATTTTTCGCATTATATACTTTATCTATTACTTCATTTGAAAGAGCATTTCCTCCTATTCCATATACTGTTTCTGTTGGAAAAATTATTACTCCATTATTTTTTAATATTTGAACTACTTCTTTTAGCTCTTTCTCATCTATTTTTTCTTTCCAATTATAAATTTTAGTCATTTTACCATTTCCTTTCTGCATTATAATTTAGCATATTTTTCATTATTTATCAATAATATTGGAAAAGAGCGCCAAAACTTGAGTTTTAGCGTTCTTACTTTTTAACTACATAGCAGCTCTATATAAATTAATAAAATCTTCTTTTGTTGTATCACGTGGATTTCCTGGTCTACATGGATCATTCATTGCTTTTTCTGCTAGCATTTCTAAATCTTCTTCTTTACATCCAGTATCTTTTACAGTCATTGTAACTCCACATTCTTTTGCAAGTTCAGATATTTTCCATACGAATGTATTAATTACATCTTGTTTTGATAAATTTGCTGCATCTGGTCTTCCTATATGAATTAAAATTTCTCTAAATCTTTCCCAAGAAACTTCACCATTAAATCTCATTACAGTTGGTAATAATATTGCATTAGCAATTCCGTGTGGTGTGTCATATACAGCACCTAGTTGATGAGCCATTGAATGAACTATTCCTAAACCTACATTTGAAAATCCCATTCCTGCTATATATTGTGCAAGAGCCATGTTTTCAATTGCTTTTTTATTTTTTTCATTTACTGCTGCTGGTAAATTTTCAAATATTAATTCTATTGCTTTCATATGGAACATATCAGACATCGTGTTATGAGCTTTTGTTATATATCCTTCTACAGCATGTGTTAAAGCATCCAATCCTGTTGCTGCTGCTGTCATTTTTGGTAAACTTTCCATTAATTCTGAATCTACAATTGCAAGTAATGGTATATCATGTGGATCAACACAAACCATTTTAACTTGAGCATCTTCATCTGTTATTACATAATTTATTGTAACTTCTGCTGCAGTTCCGTGTGTTGTTGGAAGTGCAATCATTGGTAATCCTTTATTTTTTGTATTTGATAATCCATTTAAAGATTTTACATCTGCTCTATCTGGATTCTTCATTAATATAGCTATACATTTTGCTGTATCTATTGCAGAACCTCCTCCAACTGCAACTATAACATCTGCCTTTATTTTTTTACAAATTCCATATCCATCTAATGCATTTTTTATACTAGGATTAGGTTTTACTTCTGAATATAATGTATAATCTATTTTTGCTTCATCTAATACATCAGTTACTTTTTTAATTAATCCGCAATTTACAAGACCTTTATCAGTAACTAAAAATACTTTTTTGTAACCTCTACCTTTTATTTCTCCTGGTAGCTCTGATCTACAACCCCTTCCGAAAATTGATGTTTCATTTAATACGAATCTTTCTGACATATTATTTCCTCCTTTGATTAATCTGACACTAAGTCAATATTTGTTTTTTCAAACTGAAATTATTATATCACATATTTAAAATAAAATTACAAGATTAATTTTATTTTTATTGCTATTTACATAATTGTATGATATACTTCAAAGTACTTTCCTTAGGAGGTGGTACTTATAATAAACCATAATAAAGTTATAGGTTTACAACGGGACTTAAATAACTTAATATCTTATATGTACAAATATACAGGTAGTCTAAATTTAAGTCATCAACAAGCTCAAGACTTTGTACGAAAAGAAGTTCAAGCCTGGATTAGACTTAAACTTAAGGAGTGTCGAAGTCCCCAAGAGACAAAATTTCTCAGACAACATTTGAAAAAAGACATTTATTAAATAACACAAACAAAGAGACGATATTTTCAATCGTCTCTTTCGCTTTTATATAAGCCTTATTGAAATAAATAAAATATTTATACTAAATACAAATTTTTAAACTAATTATCTAATAATTTAGTATACATTTTATCCATTATTTTTCTTAAATATACTTAAAACCTTTCCTACAAATTTTACTATTTGAGTTGAATTATTTTGTGCAATTCCCTTTCCTATTGCCTTTCCACCTATTGTTAATGAAGCAACTATTGCACTTATTATAAATTGCAAATTAAATTCTATATTTAATGCGCTCGTAATTTTTAATGCTATTAAAGCACTTATAGATCCACTTAATACTCCGGCTATATCCCCTATAACATCTGCACAAATATTTGCTACTTTTGCAGAATTATTTATTAAATTTAATGATGTTTTTGCTCCAGGAACCTTTTTTGACGCCATAGCATTAAAATCCGATTCTTTTCCAACAGTTACTGCAACACCTATTATATCAAAAAATATACCTATAAAAATAACCAGTAATAATATAAGAATTGCTGGTATAATTGATAATCCTGTTATTGCTGTTGTTGATATAAAGGAAAATATTATTGATAATACAAATGCTGTAATAAATATTGTTATAAACCATTTTAGCTCTGATGAATCCTTTTTATCATTTTTATTATTATTTTTCATTCTTTATTTTTTATCTCTCCTAAATAAAAGTTGTGGTGGTAAAATTTAAGTAAATTCTACGGTTTAGGTCTGGTCGAATTTCTCTATTTTCTACTAACCATTACTGTTTAGCCGTTTCCGTTTAAAGAAAATAATCAAAAGATTAATTGATTACCAGATTGCCACTTAAGTCCGTACTTTAATCCTTAAATTTTTATGCTTACGCAAACATTCTAGAAGTTTTCCTTAATATACTTAGCTCTATTACTAGTCTCTTTTGCAGTAGAAATTTCATAACCGATATAAATAATTATTTTTGGCCAAATAATAATTACCTCAGATGTTAATCCCAAAACTACCACTCAAGACAGGCTACGCTATATATTGTGTCTTGGCACTTTATATAGGTTATACTTGAAAGCACTAAAAAATTTCAAGCCTCCGCGACGATAGGGGATTATTATGTATGCCATTACATAATTCCCTATAATCTTACTTCCTGAAAACACACAAAACTGGCATTCCGCGCATCAACAAGAAACTTCAACGATGTGCCCTTTAGTGGATTTTTAGCCCCACCCTCGTAGTAGACAGTATAACTAGAATAATGCACCACCTTTTTCTATGGTAGCATATTTTTCCAAAATTTTCAAGTAGAAAAATTGTTAAAAGTTTTTATTTTACTATATCAAAACATACACATTCTTTCACATTCTCAATGTGCAAAAAAGCAAAGCTTTTAGAATTCTTAATTTTTTAAGTCAAAATATTCTCAATATAGTTTATACTTTCAAAAATGAGAGACGGTGACAATCTTTTTACAGAATGTCACCGTTTTGATTTACAGTTTTTGTTTAAAGTTTTCTTAGTGCATTTTCCATTTCCTCCGTGCAGTCAGCAAGCTTACTCACATTTTTTTTCATGTAATCATTAACTTCTGCAATCTCGGACGTCCTAAAACAGGATCTTGCATCTTCCATAATAGAAGCATTTCTTCTAATCAGCTTTTGCAGTGTTTCTACTGCCTCTACAATTTGCCGATTATTTCTCCTCAACTGACTCAAAATTTCTTCTCTCATAACTCTTTTCCTTTCCTTCTCTTTTGTACTACTCGTTGGATTTATAAATTTCCCCCGAGTGCTATATACGAATCCTTACTGGAATCTATATAATTATAACATACTTTACATAATTTTGCAAGTTGGCGTAAAAAAGTTTTTGCCCAAAATACATAAATCTTTTAGAGCTTATTCACTATCTTTTGCCCAAAGCCAAAAAAAAACTACTTGAATCTAAATTCAAATAGTTTTTTTACATTAAAATTATGCATTTTTTGCTATTTCAGCTATTTTAGCGAATGCTGCACTATCATTTACAGCTAATTCAGCTAACATTTTTCTGTTTATTACAACATTAGCTTTTTTTAGTCCAGCTATTAATGTGCTGTATGTTAATCCATTCATTCTTGCAGCTGCATTAATTCTAGCTATCCATAATTTTCTAAAATTACTCTTTTTGTCTTTTCTTCCAACATAAGCATAAGCTCCTGATTTCATAACAGCTTGTTTAGCCATTCTGAATCTATATCCTTTTGCTCCATAATATCCTTTTGCTCTTTTTAATACTTTTTTATGTTTTTTACGAGTAATCATTGCTGTTTTAACTCTTGCCATTTATTTTCACTCCAATCTTTCTATAATTTAATCTTATTTATTACCATATGGTAACATTTTTTTAATTCCTGCCTCGCAAGTTTTGTCTGCATACGCATTCATAACTTTACCAGATTTCTTTTGTCTTTTTGTTTTGTTTGCAAATAAATGTTTTCTATTTGCTTTTGTTCTTTTTACCTTTCCTGTTGCTGTGTAACTATATCTTTTTTTAGCTGCTTTGTTTGTTTTTAATTTTGGCATAATTAAACTCTCCTCTCTAATTATTTATCAGCTTTTTTAGCTAGTATTATAAACATGTTTTTACCTTCTAATAAAGGCTTTTTTTCTAGTGAAGCTATATCTGATAAATCTTCAACGAATTTATTAAGTGCTTCTTCTCCTAGTTTTACATAGTTAAGCTCTCTACCTCTAAATTTAACAGTGATTTTTACTTTGTTTCCATCTTCAAGAAACTTTCTAGCATTTTTTGATTTGAACTCAAAATCGTGTTGCTCTATATTTGGAGTAACTCTGATTTCTTTTGTTTCAAGTACTTTTTGCTTTTTACGAGCTTCTTTTTCTTTTTTAGCTTGCTCAAATTTGTATTTACCATAGTTCATTATTTTACAAACTGGTGGCTCTGCATTTGGAGCAACTAAAACTAAATCTAATTTTTTTTCAAAAGCCATATCTAATGCTTCATTTAAAGTATGCTTTCCTAATTTTTCTCCGTTCTCGTTTATAACTTGAACTTCTTTTGCCCTTATTTGTTCATTAATTGGTAATTCTTGTTTTATAGTAAAACACCTCCTACTAGTTATATCGCCAAATTTTATTGTACAAATCTTTATTTTTGCATAAAAAAATTGATTTGTTTAAGAACAAATCAATCCACAAAATATTTAATTTATAATTGAATGCAATATTATTGTAAATATTGTATATGTAATATTATAAATTTTAACCTTTTTCTATTCGATAAGGTGAGAAGTGGATTGCTTCTTCTTTAATTGACTTAATTATGATACTACATATACCTGCAAATGTCAAGGATTTTTTAGTGAAAATTTTCTTTTATTGGTATTTTTTCTTTATAAATTCAACTTTATCTTGTATACTTTGTCTATGGTGAATCATAGAAATAATATGTATTACATCTTCGTCAATATAATAAAATATTCTATGTTTTTCATATATTAATTGTCTAATAATATGACCTTTCGCATATAAATATATTTTTCCTATTCTCGGTTGTTCTTTTAAAACATCAACATATCTAACTATTTTAGATATATACTGGTTTATATTAGATGATTTTGAATACTTCTTAAAATTTTTTAAATCTTCTATTGAAGTTTTATTCCACTTTATGACCATTTCTCAATCTCCTTTATTAATTCTTCAGTAGTTAATACTTCATCTGATTTTGTGCTTTCAATTCCCTCTTCTATTTTTAATCTAACATAAATTGCATCTATAATATCTTCAAACGTAGCTGTATCTGGAAGTGTATTAGTTGCCTCCATTACTAACTCTTTTATCATAAAAATCATCCCCTTCTTTTTTACTTTTTTGATTATTAATATTATATCACATCTTTATTGATAATAATATAATAAAAAAATTATTTTTATGATTCGTTTCTATTTTAAAGTACTTCGTCTAAAACTTTAGCAAGATATTTTGCACTTGTTTCGCATTCTTCTAAGGTGTTCCCTGTTGCTCCTATTTCTATTATGTTAGCTGCTTTTGATAGGTGTTGGTTGTATCTTGCATTTCTTAATAGTATTGGTTTGAATAAACCTGGATATAATTCATTTGCTTTTTGCTGTACTTTCATTGCAAATTGTAAGTTTTGTTGCCAATTGTCGTGTGTTAATCCGCTTCCATTCGTGCCTATTACAAACATTATTTGTGCTGCATATTCATCTCCTATTTTTACTTTTGGTGCATATGAATCATCTCCTATTGCATCTCTGTGTAGGTCTATTACTACATCTGTATCTTTATTTTGCGATAATATGCCATTCACTGTTTTTAATGATCTACCATATGAACCTGTGTATGCTGGATAGTCATGAAATGTTTTGTTATGTATTACATTGTGTCCATATGATGTTAAATATTTTTGCAGCTCATCTCCAACTCGTACTACATTATGATTTAAATCTGTTGTTCTATAATTTCCTGTTGATTCATATTTGTTTGCATCTGTTTGAGTATAACTTTCACATGTATGAGTGTGAAATATTAATATGTTTTTGCTATTTACTGTTATATTAGTTGATAAATTCATATTTGCTAAATCATAGCTTGTTTCATTTTTTATTTTAATTCCATTTTTTTCATAATTATATGTATTTTTATATTTTGAAGCAACAGTTTCTGTTTGTATATCAGTGCTAACTTCTGTAATATTTGATGTATCAATGTTTTCTTGATTAACAGAATCATCTATATTATTTGTAGTATTAATATTTCCTACATTATCTTGATTTTCATCTTCTTCATCTACAGATGTTATATTTCTTGATGATACAGTTGTTGACATTCTAAATTCGCTTTCTAACATACTTTGTGGTTTTATTTCAAATATATTTGCTCTTTTTAATTCCCCCATTTCTGTTATTTCTTCGGCTATGTATGAAATACATTGTGTTGTATTTATTGTTTCAGTTTCAAAATTCTTTTTTGAATAATTGTATATTTTTAATATTATAAATAAAGCAGCAACTATAACGCCGAGTTTTATTATATATTTCCAAATATCTTTTGTAGAAACTACAGATACTTTTATCATATGCGTCTCCTTTGTATGATTTATAAAAATTCAATGAATATAGTTTTCATTAATTGACCTTATTATAAATTATATGCTAGATATTGAATATTTATGATTTTCTATATATAATAATACTACTTTAAGGAGGTGATTTTTTTGGAAGAATTAGATAGTAGAAAAGTCCTTTCAAAAACATTCTTTTGGATGTTTTTAGGATTACTTGGTACAGGTTTAGTTGCTTTTTACACTTATAGCTCTGGATTGTATTTATCAATTTTTACTTCTGTTAGCTCTTTGGCAATTTTAGCTTTAGTAGAGGTCGTTGTTGTTATAGTATTTTCTCTTTGTTTTAGAAAGCTTCCACCTACTGTTGTTGGAATACTGTACTTTGTTTATGCATTTTTAAATGGATTTACATTTTCTAGTATTTTTGCAGTTTATGAAATTAGCTCTATAATGTATGTATTTTTATTAACATCTATTTTATATGCAGTTTTAGCCTTTTGTGGTTATAAAACTAAAATTGATGTTAGTAAATGGAGTACTATTTTATTTGTAGCTTTAATAGTTTCATTAATTGCATCTATTGTAAATTTATTTTTAGGAAACACAATGGTTGATATTGTAATAAGCTGGATAGTTATATTTATATTTGCAGGTTACACAATTTATGATATGCATGTATTAAGAGAGCTATCAAGTGACCCATCTATAAACCAAGATAAAGTTTATATTTATTGTGCTATGCAATTATACTTAGATTTTATAAACTTGTTTATACGATTACTTCGTATATTTGGAAAAAGCAGAGATTAAAAAAATGCAGATATTTTATCTGCATTTTTTATCTTTTATAGGGCAATATTCACTTATTCGTTTTTCAAAATAAATAAATTTTGCATGTTAGATACTGCCTAATTCAATGTGTCCCTTTTTCCCTAAAATGGTAAAAGAGAACCGTCCCCTTTTCCCAGCTATTGCACACAATTTTCATCTTTTACATAATATTTTGTTCCAAGCATTTTATCTGGTAAATATTGTTGCTCTACATAATGACCTGGATAATCATGTGGATATTTGTATCCTTCATGATATCCTAATGCTTCCATTCCCTCTACTGGAGCATTGCGTATGTGCATTGGAATTTCTCCTGTATCTTTATTTTTTACATCTTCTAAAGCTCTATTTATTCCTAAATATGATGCATTAGATTTTGGAGATGTTGCTACATATGTTGCGGCTTCTGCTAATATAATTCTTGCCTCAGGCATTCCTACCATATGAACTGCTTGCATCGCTGAATTTGCCACAACTAGAGCATTTGGATTTGCCATACCTACATCTTCTGCAGCTGAAATTACAATTCTTCTTGCAATAAATACTGGATCTTCTCCTCCATTTATTGCTCTTGCCAAATAAAATATTGCAGCATCTGGGTCACTTCCCCTCATAGATTTTATAAATGCACTTATATTATCATAGTGACTATCTCCATCTTTATCAAATAAAGCTTTTCTATTTTGAACACTATCTGCTGCAATTTCGTTTGTTATATGTATATATCCATCTCCGCTAACACTTGTTGTAAGTACTGCAACTTCTAATCCATTTAATGCTGTTCGCACATCTCCATTTGCTGTATCAGCAATTTTTAGTAGTGTTTCATCTTCTATTTTTATATTATAATTACCTAATCCCTCAGGACTTTGTAACGATTTTTTTAGCACAGTAAAAATGTTTTCTTTTGTTAATGGATTTAATTTAAATATCATTGATCTTGATATAAGAGCCTTATTTACTTCAAAATAAGGATTTTCTGTTGTTGCACCAATTAATATTACAGTACCATTTTCTACATATGGCAATAATGCATCTTGCTGAAGTTTGTTAAATCTATGAATTTCATCTATAAACAAAATACATTTTCCAGATGGATTTAATAGCATATTTTGTGCTTCTTCAACAGCACTTTTTATATCACCAATTCCAGCTGATACTGCATTTATTTTTTTGAATTTATATTTTGTAGTATTACTTATTACTTTTGCCAAAGATGTTTTACCACATCCAGGAGGCCCCCATAAAATAATACTTGATAATCTATCAGCTTTTATTGTTCTATAAAGGATTTTATCTTTCCCTAAAATATGCTCTTGTCCAACATAGTCATCTAATGTTTTTGGTTTCATTCTATATGCCAATGGTTCATTATAATTCATTACTTTTCCTCTCTTTTAAGTTTATTTTTTATTAAAAAAGGAAAAGAGCTCTTTTCTCTTTTCCCCAATATCTATATTTTTGTTTTATGCTCTTGGATGTGTCTTTTTATATATATTTTTTATTCCTTCATCTTGGAATTGCATATATACTTGTGTTGATGATATGTCTGAATGTCCTAACATTGTTTGTATAGCTTTTAAATCTGCTCCATTTTGTAAAAGGTGAGTTGCAAATGAATGTCTTAATACACCTGGTGTTATATCTTTATCGATATGAGCTTGCTCTTTATAATATTTTACTATTTTCCAAAAACCTTGTCTTGTTAATCTCTTTCCATTAATATTTACGAATAATGACTCTGTATCATCTGTTTTTATTAAATATGGTCTTGATTCATCCATATAATTTTTCAATGCTTGTAGTGACATTGCTCCAAGTGGAATTGTTCTTTGTTTTGGACCTGTTTTACATATTACATATCCTTCTTTTACATTTACATCACTTATATTTAAAGAAATAATTTCTGTTACTCTCATTCCTGTTGCATATGCAAATTCTAACATTGCTTTGTCTCTTATTCCCTTTAAATCTGTGTCTGTTGGTTGTTCTAGTAATAATTCTACTTCTTTTGTTGATAATACATTTGGAATTCTTTTTTCTATTTTTGGTGACTGTACATTTGCTGTTGGATCTTCATTTATATCCTTAACTCTTACTTCATATTGATAAAAAGACCTAATTGAAGCTAAATTTCTTGACACTGTAGATGTTTTTTTGCCATTTTCTTGTAGATAGTCTAAATAATTTTTGATTGTTGTTTCATCTGCTTTTGAATAATCTAATTGTTTTTTATTGATGTATTCTTCATATTGATTTATATCTCTTTTATAAGATTGTAATGTGTTATCTGTTAATTTCTTATCTTTTTGAAGAAATTCTAAAAAATTGTTAATTTGCTTTTCCATTTTAGTTCTCCCTACCTTTATTTTTATAATTTACATAAACTATATATGTTATATCAAAATAAACTTTAATTGTAAATAGTTTTTTTAGATTTTTTAAATAAAATTTATTATTATATTATTTGTTATATTTGTTGTAACAAACACTTCTATTACAGATGATATTATTAGGCCAATTGCCATAAATAAAGAAAACATTGTATGTCTATATATTTCGTACTTTATGTTTTCTTTATTTCTTTCCTTCATTGTCGATTTATACATTTTTATTGAGCTTACAGTTAATGCTAATATACATGGAATTGCAATAATATTTTGTAATAACATCGAACTTATTGCAAATATTATGCCTTTTCCTTTTTCTAATACAGCTATTATTGCAGATATTGAATATCCTATACATATTCCTTTATATCCTAAACAACCATATACTAATGGTATTCCAATTATTGTTGACCCAGAAATCCAAATAATTACTGCTAATTTTAAGTTAGACATTATTGAATTTATTAACAATTTTTTTGTATCTATTTGATATTCATTATTTTTTATTGTTTGTATAAACTCATTTATGTAACCAGATATGTCTTTTTGATTTTCTGCATTTGAACTATTTAATATCATAACTCCTATAATAATTCCTATAAAAAAAACTAATATTGATATTGCATATTCTTTTATATTTTTACTTACATGATTTTCTATTATTTGTATTATTTTATTTTTGCTTTTTGCAAATTTTCTTTTGTTTCTCATTGTTCCTCCATATAAAAAAAATCTTATACATAATTTTTATTCAAATGAGTTTTGAAATAGAACAATGAGTTCTTTTTTGTTAAGTAGTTTTGTTTATTATTTTTTTTGGATTATTCTTTATTGTAAATATTTATCCAATCTTTTCCTTTTTAGGAGCTGTTACTTTTCCGTATACTCCTCCTCCACCTGCTTGGATATTCATGTTTCCTGATCTTGCATTTACTATTACATCTGCCATTTTACTTCCAACTACTGCTTCTATGTCATCTTTTGATAATTTGTGTAAAATATTCATTTCTGTTTCAAAATTTGACAATAGTTTTTCTATTGTTTTTCCTCCAACTCCTGGCATAAATGTTAGTGGAATTTGATAAATATATGGAGGTCTGTTTGCTGGGCTTTTTGTTTCTTTCTTGTCTTTTATTATTTCTATTCTATCATAAACTCCCATTGTAATATTTGTTCCATTACACCTATCACACTTTAGTACTGGTGCTTCACCAATTACTGGCATGTTGCAATCTTCGCAAAATGTTCTATGATATTTTCCAAGTTTTGGGTCTAATCCATAATTTGCTATTATTTTTCTTCCATCTTCATTTTTTATTGCTTTTAATATTTCTTTATAGCTAATATCTTTTACTAGCATTTTATTGTATTCTCTTGCTATTTTAGGTAATGAATGAGCATCAGAATTAGTTATAAATGATTTATTTTCAAGTTCGGATATTGTATCTGCTAAAAAAGTATCAGAGCTTAATCCTAGCTCTATTGCTGGTATTCTGTCATATTTTTCTTTAAATATTTTTTCTAATCTATCTGTGCAATTCCCATAAAAACTTTTATGTGGTGTAAATGCATGCGCTGGAATTAATACACCATTGTATTTTTCTACTATATCTATTAAATCATATGCTGATATATCTGCTCTTTGAGAGCTTAATGTTATATTACTTATATGTGTACTCATTTCTTTCGAAAATGCTTTTATGTCTGCCAATTTTGGAAAATAACATAAATTATGTGCACTTCCAGTTTTTCCTTTTTCATTTTTTTCTGAAGTTTCTATTTCACTTCCTAAAATTATACATACTTTATCTTTGTATATAATTCCGCCATCTTCTATTTCATATGCTTCTCCTGTTGCTAAAAAGTTTTCTATATCTTCAATTACATATGGTGATGCACAATCTATTATTCCTACTACACTTATTCCTTTTCTTTCAGCACATTCTTTTGCTATATTGGCAAAATTTAATGATCTTGCTGCTGTTATTTTTATTGGCTTTCCATTTTCGCTTCTTCCTATATGTACATGTAAATCTGCAAAAATTTCGTTCATTTGTTTTTTCCTCCTATTGTCTTATTATTTTCTTATGTTATTACAGTATTACCATATTTTTTGTATAATCTAAATTAGCCAAAGATTCGCTTTTACATGCCATTGTATATACATTTGTTGAAAATATATCTATGTCTAATAATCTTTTATATATTTTGCTATTTTTATTGTTATTATTTTTGTCTTGGAATTTTTTTACTGATGTTATAACAGTTGCCTTCGGATTTTGTTTGTTTATTCTTGATATTAGCTCTTTGCCTTTTTCATTAAATCCTAAAACTCGTATATATGGCTCCGTTTTTTTTGCCATTCCAACATCTCTTTTTGTTATTCCTAATAATGCACATATTAATATTCTTTGTATTCTTGTTACTGTATATCTTTTGGTTTTTACAATATTTATAAGGTTTGTTATATCATTTGAGTAATTAGCTGCATTTTTTAGGCTGTGTTCTAAACCTTCATTTACATCTGGTAATTCTGCAATTTCACTTACTGTCATTCGTCTTAAATTATAAATTATTTCTTTTTCATATCTTGATAAATCTAATACAACATTTCCAAGTTCTGTTTCTTTTTTTAAAATTTGATATGTACTTTTTGGTACTACTTTTCTTATTTCACTAAATTCTTCATTTTTCAGCAATTTTCTTATTGCTGTTGCACTTGCAAATTCATCAACTATTACATTATCATTGTAGTATACCTTTTCGCGCTTTACTGGAATTGGTTGTATTGTTGATTTTATTTTCTTTAGTGCTTTTAAATATTCTATTGCTAATATATTATTTGGTGTATTTAGAATATTATCATACCTTTTGTTATCGTTTAAATACAACATTAAAGCATTTTCTCTTGCTTTTGGAAATGATAAACCTTTTTTTAGCTCTGAATTTAATATGCTTTTATATTTCATTGGCTCTTCATTTACTATACTTGATATATTATTTAATGCTGCAAAATCACTTGTTTCTGTTCCAAATGATATTGCATCTACTATTTTTAGATTATTTAATAATTTTATTGCTCCTAAAGAAAATCCTTCTGCGCTAGCTACACTATATATTGTAGGAAGCTCTATTACTAAATCTACTCCATTTAAAAGTGCCATTTCTGCTTTTTTCCATTTATTTACTATTGATGTGTTACCTCTTTGTACGAAGTTTCCGCTCATAACACATATACAATATTGTGCACCCGATTGCTCTTTTGCTTTTTGTAAATGGTACATATGGCCATTGTGAAAAGGATTGTATTCTGCTATGATACCTAGAACTCTATTTTCTTTCATTTTTTGTATCCCCCTTTTCCACAAAATAAATATTTTTGTTAAATATGTTGTTGTATTCAAAATTTACTGTTATAATATCATAAAAATGTGAATATAACAATAGTTATTTGGAAAGGATTTGATAAAATAATGGATGAAGTTACAATTTATACAGATGGTGCTTGCTCTGGTAATCCGGGCCCTGGTGGTTGGGGTACTATTCTTATTTATAAAGATATTAAGAAAGAAATTTCAGGTGCTTCTGCTAATACTACTAATAATATTATGGAAATTACTGCTGTTGTTGAAGGATTAAAACTTTTAAAACACCCTTGTAAAGTTAATGTATACAGTGACAGTGCTTATGTTGTTAATTGTTTTAAACAAGGTTGGATTTATAATTGGTTAAAAAAAGGTTGGAAAACAGCTAATAACGAACCTGTAAAAAACAAAGAGCTTTGGCAAGAGCTTTATAATTTGACTAAAATTCACGATGTTACTTTTAATAAAGTTAAAGGACATAGTACTAATGAATTAAATAATAGATGTGATGAACTTGCAAGAAATGCAATTGATACTTTATAAAATAAAAAATTTTTCAATTTTAACTTACATTCGTTCAAACAGCTACAGATATCTTGAATTTTAAAGCTATAAAACAAAAAATTTGTGTACCCCCAAAAGCGAGGGTACACAATTTCTTATATCAAGCAATTAACAGTAATTCGGTAAGGATTTTTGTATCTTCTACACAGCTATAAAAAACAAAAAACAATAATTATAATTTACAATCAACAATATTAAAAATCCAAAAGAACTAATATGGATAGTCTAATTAACATAATTTAATTCATTTACTATACCTGAATATTTAACTATAAACACTTCTTTGTTCTCTTGTTCTATACTATTTGTTATATTTTGCAATAAAATTTTTACCTTTTCTTCCAAATTTTCTATTTGATTTGCATAATCGTTTGCCAATATAATATTATTTTTAGCACTATTCCAATCTTTTTCCTCTACATTGTAGTATACTTCATATAATTTTTTCTTCACTTTTAAAATATACAATTTATTTTTATCATAATTTACTTTTTCTGCTATGTCTATAATATTATTGTAAAAATCCACTGTTTCTTTCATAAAATTAATTTTATTTTTTTCAATTGATATCATAAATAAATTATCAAAATTTTTATCAATTTTTTTAATTTCTTCTTGATTAATATTTTCTTTTGTACTTATATCATTTTCTATTACAGCCCACGATGTGTATAAATTTTCTATTTCAATTTTTATTTTTTCCCAATCCTCATCTTTTACAGAATTATCTCCACTATATCGCATAGACATTATTGTTATTTCTTCACCTTTTTTATTTGACGATGATTGCATGTTTTGTCCTTCTTGGCTGGCCTCTGAATCTCCTTCACTTTGTTTTGATAATTCATCTGAACCATCTTGGCTTTTTTCACTTGAACTATCTTGACTATTTTTACCTGAGCTTTCTTGACTGTTCTCACTAGAGCTATTGCTTTCGTTATTATTTTCATCTGTTGATTTTATACTTGTTTTTTCCTCTTCTATTTCATAACTAGTCTCCATATTTCCTGTAACTATGTCTACGAATTTTGAAATTTCTTTATCTAAAAATTTAATTTCAATTGCTATTTTATCATCAATTGTTTGATTTTGCTCATTTTTTCTTTTACATCCACTAAAACATAAAATTATTGCCATTATTATAATTAGGCCATATAATATTTTTCTTTTAATTTTTATCACCTCTTCATTTTTTACAGTTCATAGTTTTAAAAGAAACTGTTCCGAAAATATTATATTATAATATAATATCTTCTTCACTACTCTATAATTGCTATGAATCTCGTTTATTATATATTTATTTTTTCACAAAAATTGGATTTTATTCTTTTGAATATATAATAAAAAAAAACAAATACTAAAATTAAATATTTTAGGAGATTTTTATGGATACAATAGTTAGGCTTTATAGTACAAATTTAAATGAACTTAATAATTTTTTGAATGATTTTTTTTCGAGTTATATTTCTTTAAATAATCAATCTAACTGGGAAAAACATTATTCAAATCCAGTTGAACTTGCTGATATTATTGCAGCTCTTATTGATAATAAAGAACTTTATCCTAGTGTTAATATGTGGATTAGTATTGATAATGGCGTTTTTATAAATATAAAAGAGGATAATTATAATGCGTTTATTCAGTATCTTTTTGAAAGATATCCATATTAAAAAAAGATGAATTCTGTTAAAATTCATCTTTTTTATTTTATTTAATTAAAGAAAAATAATTTTTTTCTTGTTTTTAACTGTTTTGGGCAATTTATATTGATATCTATATCATTTAATATTTTTTGTGGATTGCTTGTTGTTATTTGATATATATATTTTTCACTATGTACTATTTCTTTCATCTTTTTTAAAATTGTATTAATATTATCATATATATGACCTTGTTTATGTGTGTCTGAACCTAAAAAATTTATTAATCTATTTTCTAATAAAATTTCTACAGTATTTTTTGCTGTTTTTCCATATTGCTCTATAAAACTGCCATAATTAGATTGGATTAAAACTCCACATTTTATTATATCTATTAGACTTTCTGGATTTTCTTGTATATATGTATATCTTTCTGGATGAGCTAATATTGGTATATATCCATTCGCCTTTATTGTATATATTATTTGCTCTAAATCTAGCATTCTATTTGAAAATGGTAATTCAAATAATATATATCTACTGTTTGCTAATGTTGATATTTGTGAATCTACTAATAACTTTGGTGTATTTTCTGTTAATAATATTTCATTTCCTTGATGTAATTGCACAATTATTTCTTGGTCATACACCGTCTGCTTTAATTCACTTATTTTACTTTTTATAATATCCTTTTTATTTTCGTAATATTCTTCTATATAATGTGGTGTTAATATAATGTCAGAAAAACCTGCTTTTTCTGCTTTTTTTAAATTTTCAATTGTACTTTCAATTGAATCAGAGCCATCATCTACATTGTTTAATATATGAGAATGTACATCTATCATTTTATACCCCTATTTTCTATCACTTTCTAAATATTGACTTAATTGTTGTAATACATTATTTATATCAATATCTTTATTTTTTTCTTCTGATTCTTTGTTTGTTGAAGTTTCAACCTCATTTAATTTTCTTTTAACTTCATTTATTTCTGCTTCTTCTATTTTCTTTTTAGGTGCTTGTTTTGTAGTTATTCCCCAAGTTCTTTTACTTGTAACTATTGAATTTTCGTAATAATATCCAGTTTTAGTTTCTTTTTTATTTGTAGGCATTTTATTTACTACAACACCTGCAATTCTTCCTCCAACATTTGTTATATTTCTTTTAACTTGGTTTAAATCCTCTATTTTTGTTTCTTTGTGAGCTGAAACAATTAATGTTGAATCAACAAATTTTGATAATATTATTGCATCTGTTACTATTGTACTTGGTGTTCCATCAAATATTACAATATCAAATATTTGCTCTAAATATTTAATTAAATCAATCATTTTTTGACTAGTTAATAATTCAGACGGATTTGGTGGAATCATTCCTGCTGTCATTATATATAGGTTTTCTATCATTGTAGTTTGAATATAATCTCCTATTGAATCCAAACTATCACTTTTTGTTGTCATTATTAAGTAATTTGACAATCCTTTATCATTATTAACTTCAAAAATGCTATGTTGTCTTCCTTTTCTCATATCTGCATCAACTATTAAAACTCTTTTGCCTGCTTGTGCAAATGTTACTGCTAAATTTGATGCAACCCAGCTTTTTCCTTCACCTGGTACAGTACTTGTTATTAGTAAAGATTTTAATCCTTCATCCACATTCATAAATTGAATGTTAGTTCTTAGGGTTCTAAATACTTCTGATATTTGTGTCTTTGGTGATACAAATGTTATTAGTTCATTTTTCATTTTAGTATATTCCCCCTTTTTTATTATCTTCATTAACAAAAGGTATTGAAACTAGTGTAATTAGCTCACTATTAGTTTCTATGTCATCTGCATCTTTTATTGTATTATCAAACATATTTGTTATTAATACATATATTATTGATATAACAAGTCCGATAACTAAGAATATTGCAATATCTCTTACATGATTTATATTGCAAGGTGTTATTGGCTCTTCTGCTTCATCTACTGTATAAACATTATTTATTTTGTAAATGTCTGCTACAGTTTTTGCAAATACTTTTGTTACTTCATTTGCAATTTTCATTGCCTTTACTGGATTTTCATCTTTTACTGTTATTTTTATCATTTCTGAATCTTCTATTTCACTAACAGTTATTTTATTCTTAAGTGTATCTTCAGTTTCATTAATTTGCAAATTATTAATTGCCTGTCTTAAAACATTTTTACTTTTTACTAATTTACTATATGTACCAATTAAATTTTGTGCTAAACCAACATCTGAAGATGTTATTGTTTGACCTGATGTTTCTTCTCCTACTGCTGCAGCATCTTTTACTAGTACTACTGTTGTATATGCTTCATATTTTGGGTCTACAAAGTAAAAAGAATAAATTGTTCCTATTATAATAGCAATTAATGAAATTACTATAATATGTAGTCTTTTGTTCCAAAAAATATTGATTAATTTTTTTAAATCTAGCTCTTCCATTTTTTCCCTCCATAAAATAGTATGCATCTAATATTATACATAAAATAGGGACATTTTGCAAGCATTTTGAGAAAACAATCGAAAATAATGCCGATTATGGGTTGTAATTCATAGTTTTAAAAGCTTTCATTATATTATCTTCTACTATATAATATAATGACTGTGAATTATAACTATAAAATTAAATAATTTGTTTTTATTCATTTTCAACTAGTTCAAAAGATATTCTTCTTAGCTCTTTATTGGCTTCTATTACTCTAACTTTAACTTTTTGACCTATTTTGTAAATAGTATTTGATTGCTCTCCTATTAATAGTTTATTTTCTTGATTATATATAAAGTACTCATTTCCTAAATTTTCAAATCTTATTAATCCTTCTACTGTATTTTCTAGCTCAACAAACATACCAAATGAGGTTATACTTGAAATAATTCCTTCATATTCATTGCCAATTTTACTTTGCATATATTCTGCTTTCTTTATGTCTTCGCTTTCGCGCTCTACTTTTTGTGCTATTTTTTCTCTGTCTGATGACCTTTCTGCGTATTTTACTGCTTGCTCTGAATATGTATTTATAAATGTTTCATTTACATTATAATTATTGTTTATATACATTGAAATAATTCTATGTATATATAAATCTGGATATCTTCTTATTGGTGAAGTAAAGTGACAGTAATATTTACTTGCAATTCCAAAATGTCCTTTGTTTGTACTTTCGTATCTTGCAAGTTTTAATGTTCTTAATATTAAGTTTGATACAACTTTTTCTTCTGGCTTTCCTTTTATTTGTTCTAATATATCTGCAAAAGCTTTTGGGTGAATATTGTCTTTGTTGTATTTTACTTTGTATCCTAAATTAAATAAAAATTTATTTAATTCATCTATTTTGTCTGTGTCTGGCACTTCGTGGACTCTATATATAAATGGTGCTTCTAGCCAGTAAAATTTTTCTGCTACAACCTCATTTGTTATAAGCATAAATTGCTCTATTATTTCATTTGCAAAATTAGTTTCATATTTTTTTACATCTATTGCTACACCATTGTCGTCAAGAATTATTTTACTTTCTGGTACATCTAAATCTAAACTACCTTCTTTGGCTCTTTTGGCTTTTAATATTTTTGCCAGCTCTTCCATTAATAAAAAGTTTTGTATATATGGTTTATATTTTTCTATTGCATTTTTTTCACTTTCTGTTAATGTTTCATTATTTTCTTGTTTTATAATTGAATACACATCTGTATAACTCATTCGCTCTGTTACATTTATTACGCTCTTTTTTATATCTGATGAAATTACTTTACCATTTTTATCAATTTCCATTAATACAGATATAGCTAATCTATCTTGTTTTGCATTTAAACTACAAATTCCATTGGATAGCTCTTTTGGTAACATTGGAATAACTCTATCCATCATATAAATACTTGTTCCTCTTAAAATTGCTTCTTTATCTAAATTAGAGCCTTCTTTAACATAATGACTAACATCTGCAATACTTACTATTAAATTATATGTACCAGAGCTATTTTTTTCAACACATACAGCATCATCTAAATCTTTTGCGTCCTCTCCATCTATTGTAAATATGGTTTTATTTCTTAAATCTATTCTATTTTTTAGCTCTTCTTTAACAATTGTTTTTTCTATACTTCTAGCTTCTTTTAATACTTCTTCTGGAAATTCATATGGCAAATCATATTCTTTTATTAAAGACAACATATCTATTCCAGCCATATCTACATTTCCTAATACTTCTATTATCTTTCCTTCAGCTTTTTTACCTTTTTCTGGATACTTTGTTATTTTAACTACTACTTTTTCTTTATTTTTAGCTCCATTAAAATGCTTTTTTGAAATAAATATATCTGAACCAAATTTTTTATCATCTGGAATTACAAAACCAAAGCTTTTATTTAATTCAAATATACCAACTAGAGTATCTTTTTCGTGTGATAGTGTTTTTATTATTTTTCCTTCTTCGTGTCCGTTGTTTTTCGAAAATTCTATTATTTCTACTAAAACTTCATCTCCATTTAGAGCATTTCCTTTATTTTTTCCTGATATATATATTTCATCATCTTGTCCATCTACTTTTACAAAACCAAAGCCTCTTTCGTTTATGCTTAATTTTCCTTTTTTATATAAATTATTATCTAATAGCATATATTTGCCCTTTTTTGTTACTTGTATTTTATATTCTTTTAATAGCTCTTTTAATATTAATATAAAATTTGCATATTCACTTTTAGGAACTTCCATAAAATTTGCTATTTGTTTCGCTTTCATTGGTACATATGAATTATCAGACATAAAACTTAAAATTTTTTCTTTTTGATCTTCCATATAATTTTACCTCCATAAAATTTTTATAAAAAAAGGAGATTACTGTTTTTTGTAACCTCCTTATACATTATATTTTAAATTCAATTAATAAGATTTGGATTTTTGCCTCTTATTTTTATATTTTTACATTAAATATAAAAAGCTTAATCCTATTGAACCTATTGCAAAAAATATACCTAGTACTACTGTTGCCTTTTTTAAAGCTCCATCTCTTGTTCTACCTTTGTTTTTTTCATAGAAATTGTTTGTTGTAGACCCTGTTATTGCTCCTGAAGCACCTTGGCTATCTTTTGCTTGAATTGTTGCTAATATAATTAAAGCTACGCAAAGTATTATATATAATACAGTTACTATGTTTTTTACTATTCCCATTTTTATCCCTCATTTCGTAATTTTTCTCTTTACTTGTAATATTCTAACATATCATTTTTTTTAATGCAATAATTTTATGCAGTTTCTACTTTTTTATTTGTAGATTTTCTTTTTGGTCTTTCTATATCTTCCAAGTTTCTGTTTTCATTTATAATTAATTCAGGTTTTCCACCTTTTTTTATTGTATCTTTAGTTATAATACATTTCTCAATCTTTGGATTTGAAGGTATTTCAAACATAATATCTCTCATAATTTCTTCTAATATTGAACGTAGTCCTCTTGCTCCAGTTTTGCGTTCAATTGCCTTATCAACAATTGCATCCAATGCATCGTCTTCAAATTCTAAATCAACATGATCTATTTCAAATAATTTTTTATATTGTTTTACTAAAGAATTTTTAGGTTTAGTTATAATATCTAATAAAGCTTGCTTATCTAGCTCTTTTAAAGTAGCTATTATTGGAAGTCTACCTACGAATTCTGGAATTAAACCAAATTTTAATAGATCTTGTGGTAATAGTTGTTTTAAAATTTCGTTTTCGTCTTCTTTTTTGTTTTCTTGAAGATTTGTTCCAAATCCTATTGATTTTTTGCCTGTTCTATCTTTTATAAGATTATCTAATCCTTCAAATGCTCCACCACAAATGAATAATATATTTTCTGTATTTATTTGTATAAATTCTTGATGTGGATGTTTTCTTCCTCCTTGGGGTGGAACTGATGCAGTAGTTCCTTCAACAATTTTCAATAATGCTTGTTGAACACCTTCACCACTTACATCCCTTGTTATTGATGGATTTTCAGATTTTCTTGTTATTTTATCTATTTCATCAATATAAATTATTCCTTTTTCTGCTTTTGCCACATCATAATCAGCTGCTTGAATTAATTTTAGTAATATATTTTCTACATCCTCACCAACATATCCAGCTTCAGTTAATGTTGTAGCATCTGCTATTGCAAATGGTACTTTTAAAATTCTAGCCAAAGTCTGTGCTAATAATGTTTTTCCACATCCTGTAGGTCCAAGTAATAATACATTACTTTTTTGTATTTCTACATCATTAATTTCTTTACTTTTTTCTACATTATTTATTCTTTTATAATGATTATATACAGCTACTGATAATGTTTTTTTGGCTTCATCTTGACCAATTACATACTCGTCTAGTATTTTTTTAATTTCTGATGGAGTAGGTAATTTTTCATTTTCATTTAAAGTATATTCCTCTTCATTTTCGTAAAGTTCATCCTCTAAAATTCCATTACAAGCTTTTATACATTCATCACATATATACACTCCTGGACCTGCAATTAACTTTTCTACTGCATTTTGTGTTTTTCCACAAAATGAACATCTTACACTATTGCTTTTATTGCCGTTTGCCATTTTTCCTCCTAATTTTTCAAAAATAAAAATAACTTTTTACTTTTTTTAACTACTTTCTTTTATCCATTATTCCATCTATTAATCCATATTTTAATGCTTCTTCTGCAGTCATGTAGTTATCTCTTTCAGTATCTCTTTGGATTGTTTCTAAACTTTGACCTGTTCTATCACTTAATAGTTTATTTAATTTTTCTCTTGTTTTTACCATATGGTCCGCATGGATTTTTATTTCTGTTGTTTGTCCAGATAATCCTCCACCACCAATTAATGGTTGATGTATTAATATTTCTGAATTTGGTGTAGCAAATCTTTTACCTTTTTCTCCAGATGCTAATAATACAGCTCCCATACTAGCAGCCATTCCAACACATATTGTTGATACTGGACAAGATATATAATTCATTGTGTCTACAATTCCCATACCATCTGTAATAGATCCTCCTGGGCTATTTATATATAAATATATTTCTTTTTCAGGATCTTCTGACTCTAAAAATAATAATTGTGCTATTACTAAACCAGCTGATGCACTATTTACGTCCTCTCCTAGAAATATAATTCTGTCTTTTAATAATCTTGAAAAAATATCGTAAGATCTTTCTCCTTTTGAAGTTTGTTCAACTACATATGGAACTAAACTATTTTTTTCTAACATAATCTTCCTCCTTTATTTATATAATTATATGAATTTTATAATATAACTGTTTATTTTTCAATAGCTCTTTTAATATATTTGAAAAAAAGTCAAAGACATAGATAATATACTTTTTATACTTCAATTTGCCCCTAACTTTTTTCATTTATTATTCAGATTTTTCTGTTTTTTCTGTTTTTTCAGCCTTTTTTGCAGCTTTTATTTTTGCATTATCTACTATAAATTGTATAGCTTTTTCAGTTGTTATATTATTTTTTAAATATTCTTTTAGATTTTCATTTTCTAAAAGTTCTTCTTCTTTTTTACCGTAATTTTTAGCCATTTCTTTAATTTTTTCTTCTATTTCGGCGTCTGTAGCTTCAATTTTTTCTGCTTTAACTATTGCTTCTAATACTAATCTTGTTTTTACAGATTCTGATGCTTGAGCTTCATATTCTTTTCTCATATCATCTTCTGATTTATTTATTAATTTTAAGTATTGAGCTAGGTTTAAACCTTGGTATGCTAATCTTCCATCTATATCTTTTAATATATTGTCTAATTCAGTTTCAATCATTCCTGATGGAATATCTATTTCTGTATTTTTAGCCACTTCTTTAATTACAGCATCTTCTAATTGATATTTAGCTTGATTTTTTTTGTCTTCTACTAATTTTTCTTTTATACTTGCTTTTAAATCTTTTAATGTATCGAATTCACTTACATCTTTAGCAAATTCATCATCAATTGCTGGTAATTCTTTTACTTTTATTTCATGTAATTTAACTTTAAATGTTGCATCTTTTCCAGCTAATTCTTTTGAAAAATATTCTTCTGGGAATTTAACATTGATATCTTTTTCTTCATCGATTTTCATACCAATTACTTGGTCTTCAAATCCTGGTATAAATGTTTTGCTTCCAATTTCTAATTCATGATTTTCAGCTTTTCCACCTTCGAATGGAACTCCATTAACAAATCCTTCAAAATCAATTACAGCTATATCTTTATTTTTTACAGCTCTATTATCAACACTTACCATTCTTGCATTTTTTTCTGCCATACGGTCTAATTCTTTTTTAACATCTGCTGCAACTACTGATGTATCTATTTTTTCAACTTCTACACCTTTATATTTTCCTAATTTAACTTCTGGTTTTGTTTGAACAACTGCTGTAAATATTAAGTCTTTTCCTTTTTCCATTTGAGTTATTTCTATTTCTGGTCTGCTTACAGCTTCTATGTTGTTTTCTTTTAATTCTTTTTCGTATATTTCAGGTACTATTTCATTAAAAGTATCTTCATAAAATATTGATGATCCATATGTTCTTTCAATTATTGACATTGGAGCTTTACCTTTTCTAAATCCTGGTATACTAAAATATTTAGCTGTTTTTTTGTAAACAGTTTTCATTCCTTCATCAAATTTTTCAGCTTCTACTGTAAAAGTTAATTTTAATTCATTTGTTTTGTCTGTTTTTTCTACTTTTATACTCATTACTATTCATCCTTTCACTCTTTAAAACTAGCTTTCTCATTATAACACATATTTTTGATTTTGCAACCCTTGATTTTTAAATTCCCCATTTTTTGGTATTTTGCTACACTTTGCATTAAATATATGGCTATAAATAGAATTTACTTAGCACTTTTTATTTTTTTTGCAATTTCATCTATTTTTGAAATTAGCATTTCTTGTCTTTTTTCAAATATTTGATTTAATGCTATATTTTTTTGTTCACTTAAGCTACAATCTACTTTGTATATATTGTAATCTTCATATACTTTTTCAATTTCTTTTATATAATTAATTTTCTTAGCATTTTCAATTGAAAATGGTTCGCATAATATTATGCTTAATCTTACTTTTTGTATTTTTGCAATTTCTTTAATTTGTTCATCTAAAAAACTATAGTGATTATTATAGTCTATATATAATAATACTTCTTCACCTTTTAAAGCTTCTTCTATTTTTTTTCTTAATTGTATATATGTTTTTATATTATTTAGCTCTATTTTTTTATTGTTTTCATCTTTAAAAAATTGTTTTACGTATATACTTTTATAATTTATATTATCTTTTTTGTCTTGTTTTTCTATTAATTCACTACTTATATCTTCATCAAAATATGCAACTGTTATTTGTTTATTTTTTTGTTTACTCCAATCCAATATATAGTCTTTTTGCTTTGTTTTTTCATTTTCTTTTTCTTCAACTTTCTTAAATCCATTTTTGTAGAAAAATAATAATGCTTTTTCATTACTTGAATTGATAGTTGTAGTTATTTGTGTTTTTTTTCTTTTTATATTATTTAATAGAATTGTACCTATGCCTTCTCTTTGTATACTGCTTTTTACTATTATCAGCCAAACTTCATTTTTGGGATTATCAACACTTATAATACCTTCAATAATACCATCTTCTGTATATAATATTGTTGAATTTATATTTTCCACTAATTTTTTTCTCACTGAAGTGTAATCATTTAATATTATTTTATTTTTTGATGGCATTCCTGATTTATTTATCTCTTCTTTCCACAGTTCCATTACATTATCTATATCTTCAATTTTTATCTTTTTTAACAAAATATATCCCTTCCTGCTCAATTTATTTTCAATAATTTAAAATTTAAATAATCTGCACTTATTAGAGAAAAATTTATGCCCCCTATATCTCCGTTAATAGCATCTTTATGTGAATTTCCATGCAAATGTCCATAATAGCATCTTTTTATATCATATTTTTTTAACACTTTGTAAAATTCTAAATGATTGTTTTCTAATAACTGTTGTTTTACTAAAGGTGGATAGTGCATAAATGCAATTATTTCTTTAGTATTATCATAATTATTAATTGCATCTTTTATTGATAGCTCTAGTCTTTGACATTCTCTATTAATCATTTTTTTGCTATTTTCAGTATCTTGAAGAGCCCAGCCTCTAGAACCAACAAAAACTTTATTTTCATATTCTATTGCATTATTATATAAAAATTCTATATTATTAAATTTATTTTCTTCTAAAAATTTTTTCATACTTGTAACTGTAGTCCACCAATAATCGTGATTTCCTTTTAATAAAACTTTTTTCCCTGGTAATTCATTTAAATATTTAAAATCTAAATATGTATCTTCTAAATGCATTGCCCATGAAAAATCACCTGGTAATACTACCATATCGTCATCATTTACTTTTGCCAACCAGTCTTGTTTTATTTTTTCAGCATGATTCTCCCAATTTTTTCCAAATATATCCATTGGTTTATCTTGACTAAATGACAAATGTAAATCTGCTATTACATATATTGACATTATTACTCCTTCTATTCTAACTTTAAATTTGGTATAGCATTTAAAGTTAAATCTGATATTTTTCCATTTATATAATTATAATATCCTGCACTTGCTATCATTGCTGCATTATCTGTACATAGTTTCATCTCTGGATAATATATTTCGTATCCTTGATTTTTTAGATTTTCAAAACTTTTTCTTATATATGAATTAGCAGAAACTCCTCCTGCTAATGCAATTTTGTTAATATTTAATTCTTTTGCTGCTTTTAATGTATTAAATAGTAGCTCTTCTGTAACAGTCTTTTCAAAACTCGCACATAAATCTGCTTTGTTTATATCTGGTGTTTTATGATGAAGATTTATAACTGCTGTTTTTATTCCACTAAAACTAAAATCTAAATTTTCAAAACGAGTTTTAGGTAAAGTTATATTTGGTGTACCTTCTTTAGCAAGTTTATCAACTTTAGGTCCTCCTGGATATCCTAAACCTATAACTCTTGCAACTTTATCAAAAGCTTCACCTATTGCATCGTCTCTTGTTTTACCTAGTATCTCAAATTTTTTATAGTCTTTTATATGTACTAAATGAGTATGTCCTCCTGAAACAACTAAGCATAAAAATGGTGGTTTTAAATTTAAATTTGTTATATAGTTTGCTGCAATATGTCCTTCTATATGGTTAGTTCCAACTAGTGGTTTATTTAAGGCGTAACTTAATCCTTTAGCATATGAAACACCTACTAATAGTGCTCCAACTAAACCTGGACCATATGTGCATGCAATTATATCAATATCATCAAATGTCATATTTGCTTCTTTTAATGCTTCTTTAGCAACATTTGATATATTTTCGACATGCTGCCTTGAGGCAATTTCTGGAACAACTCCACCAAATTGAGTATGTATTGCAATTTGAGTATTTATTACATTTGAAAGAACTTCTCTACCATTTTTCACTATGGCCACAGAAGTTTCATCACAGCTTGATTCAATTCCTAATGTTATTATATCTTTCATTTTATTCCCCTCTTAAATATTACTATAATCCAAACACTAAACTTACTAATTTCATTAATCCATAATAAATGCTAGTTATAGCTGGTGATATTATTGTTCCTGCTATTCCTGTAATCCAAATTATTAAAAATATTATATAAAATATTTGTTGATTATTTTCAAACCAATTTCTAGCATTGTATGGTAAGAAATAACTTAAAACTTTTGAACCATCTAATGGTGGTAATGGTATTAAATTAAATACTCCCAAACCAATATTTATTGAAATTATACTTTGCAAAATTGTTATAATTGTTAGTGCTGTCCTTGTATCCATAGAAGTTAATGCATTAAATTTTATTAAAACCCCATATATAGCAGAAAATACTATCGCTAATATGAAATTAGCTAATGGACCTGCTATAGAAACAATTGCTTCTGCTTTTCTTACAGAAATATTTCTATTAAAATTTCTTGAATCAATTTCTACAGGTCTGCCCCATCCAAAACCTAAAAACAATAGCATTACTATTCCTATTGGATCCATGTGTTTTAATGGATTTAAACTTAATCTTCCTTGTGATTTTGCAGTATCATCGCCTAATTTATAGGCAGCCCATGCATGAGCATACTCATGAAATGTTATTGCAATTAATACACCTGGTATACTTAATAATAAAGCTAATATTTGCCCTGGATTTGAAGCATATCCTACAAACATACTTAATACACATATTCCTAAAAATATGTATAATATTCTTTTGTCAAAATAAAACATATCTCACCTATCCTTTAAAATTAATTTACAAATGGTATTATATATTAAAATTCACATAAAGTAAAGGAGAATATTTATTTTGATAATCTCATTTCTCTTGCATGTTCTAATGCATTTTTTGTTATATCTCCACTTGATATTCTTGCAATTTCTTCTATTACTTCCGCTTCATTCAACAATTTTATATTTGTATATGTTTTTTCATTTTCTACCTTTTTACTAATAAAATAGTTTGAATCACCTTTTGCAGCAATATTAGCTTGATGTGTAATGCACAAAACTTGGTGTTTTTGTGATATTATTTTTATCTTTTCACCAACAGATTTTGCTGCTTTCCCACTTATTCCAGTATCAATTTCATCAAATATTAAAATAGGTACTTCATCTGTATCTGCAAGAACTGTTTTTATTGCTAACATTATTCTTGAAATTTCTCCACCTGATGCAATTTTAATAAGAGGTTTTGCTTCATCACCTACATTTGTAGCAATTAAAAATTCTATATCGTCCAATCCGTTTTGATTAAAATTGCCACTTTCATCATATTTTATATCTACATGAAAACTTGCATTTTTCATTTCTAAATCTTTAAGCTCTTTATTTATTTTTTCATTTAATACTTTAGAGTATTTTGATCTCATTTTACTAAGTACACTACACTTTTCGCTCATCTTAGTAGTTAAATCTTCAAGCTCTTTTTTTAATTTATTATTATGCTCTTCTAGGTTTTCAATTGTGTAAATGTCTTTTTCTATTTGTTCCTTATATTCAATAATTTCAGATATACTATTTCCATATTTTCGTTTTAAATCATATATACAATCTAAACGCTCTTCAATTTCATTTCTTTTAGATTCATCAAATGATACATCACTATTTAAATCTGATATATCTCTTGTTAGCTCTTGTACATCATAATATATATTTTTTAAGTCTGTTAATTTATTTTTATATTCATCATCTATATCTTCAATCTTTTCAAGAGCTCTTATTGATAAATTTATACCATCTATAACACTTTCGCTTAAATTTGAATCAACTTCAGTTAAACAAGTATATATTTTTTCAGAATTCATTATTTTTTTTCTTTCATTATTTAACTCATCTTCTTCATTTTCCTTTAGATTAGCTTGTTCAATTTCGTTTAGTTGATATTTTAATAATTCTAACTTTCTTTGTTTTTCTTTTTCATCACCATAATTTTCTTTTAGCTCTTTTTTTATTTCATTATATCTATTGTATAATTTTTGATATTCATATTTTTCATTTAATAAATCTTTACCTATAAAATTATCTAAATAATTAATGTGCTCTTGTTTAGACATAATTGTTTGATTATCATTTTGACCGTGAATATCAATTATTTTACTCATAAACTCTTTTAATTCATTTACTGTAACAAGTCTACCATTTATTTTGCATGTATTTCTGCCATTTAAAAAGATTTCTCTACTAATAATTATGTTTCCATCTATACTATTTTCATTTTGTGGCAAATATATATTTAGTTCCACTAAACAAAAATTTTCTCCTCTTCGTACTATTTCTTTTGAAAAACGACCACCACAGGCTAAATTTAATGAGTCAATTATTAATGTTTTTCCTGCTCCTGTTTCTCCTGTTAAAACATTAAATCCTGTGTTTAAATCTACAGTAAGGTCTTCTATTATACCTATATTTTTTATGTGTAATGTTGAAATCATAATTAACATCCTTCCGTTTGCGAATATTTGTTTGTATTATATAACTTTTTGTAAAAAAGTCAATAGAAATATATTTTTTTGTAAAAATATATTTCTACATCTATATAATATAATTCTAATTTAAACTATTATAATAAGCATTATATAATTTAGCATAATACCCATCTTTTTGTAATAATTCACTATGATTTCCCTGCTCTAATATTTTACCTTTATTTAGTACAATTATTTTATCAACATTTACTATTGTAGATAATCTATGTGCTATAAATATTGATGTTTTTTCAGCAGATATTTTATCTACTGATTTTTGTATTAGCTCTTCTGTTGTTGTATCAATATTTGCTGTTGCTTCATCTAATATAAATATTGATGGATTTTGTGCAAATATTCTTGCAAATGCTATAAGTTGTTTTTGTCCAGCAGAATACGAATTACCTCGCTCGGCAGAAATTTCGTTTATACCATTATTTTGCGAATTTATAAAATCTGTAGCAGATGCTAATTTTACCGCTTCATTTATTCTTTCATCTGAAACATCAGAGTATAATTTAATATTATCCTTTAATGATTTTGCAAATATAAATGGATCTTGCAATATAGTTCCAATATTTTTTCTAAGTGATTTTAAATTAATATCATTTATATTAACACCATCAAGTAAAATTTCACCTTTTTGAATTTTATAAAATCTATTAATTAAATTAGTAATTGTAGTTTTTCCAGACCCGGTTTTTCCAACTAAAGCAATGCTTTCTCCTGGATTAATTGTAAAACTTACATCTTTTAAAATCCAATTTTCATCTTCATATGCAAACCAAACATTTTTAAATTCTATTTTTCCTTTTACATCTTTTAGCTCTATTCCAGAATCATAATCTTCCAAATATTCCTCATGCTCTAATATTTCATATATTTTATCTATAGAACTTGTTGCATCTTGTACAATTTCTACATTTTCTATTATTCTATCTATTGGTTCAAATACCTTTCTTAAATATGTTATAAATAAGTATATAACACCAACTTCTAAATTAACACCAAGCCATTTATTTGCACAAAATAATACAATTAGGGAAATTCCTATATTTTCTATTAAATCTATTAAGCCTGGTAATAAACCATAAAAAGATCCTATATTTTTTAATGAATTTCTAAAATTTTTTGTGTTTTCTTCGCACTCTTCTTGTTTTTCTTTTTGCCTATTGAATATTTTTATTAATTTTATTCCATATATAGATTCTGCTAAGAAAGTATTTAATACAGTTCTATATTCTTTTGATCTATTAAATATTTTTTTCAATATTTTAGAAATTGTTATTGTAACAACCAACAATAATGGTATTATTAAAATATTTATTGCAGATAACTGGATGCTCATATATATCATCATTGTAAGTAATCCTAATATGATTATTATATCTTTTGGAAATGTTGTTATTACTTCACTAAATAAGGCATAAACGTCCTCTGTGTCACTTGTAACTCTTACATATAGTTTACCAGATGGTGTTTTATCATGAAATGTTACATTTGATTTTTCTATGTATTTATATAATTGATTACGCAAATTATACATTACTTTTTCACCCATATTATTTGTAGTAATTCTGTTTATGTAATCAACTATATTGCCTATTATTACGATTAGTATGTAAATTACTGCTATTGTTGTGATACTTATATTATTATATATGTATAATTTTTCTGGTAAATACTTGTCCATAACTTGCTCTAATAAATATGGTTTTACTAATTCGCATATGTCTATGAATAGAGCCATTAGGGTGACTATTAGTATTGTTTTTTTGTATGGTTTTACCATTTTTTTAAATCGTTCTATTGTTTTTTGTTTCATTTTTCCTCCTTTCAGATGTTCGTATTCAAATTATGATTATATGTTTTTCTGCAATTTGATTGTTATTAAATTATTTTAGTCTAATAGTGATGATTGCGCTTTGTGTGCTTGGTTTTGGTAGAATTCTTGATATTTTCCGTCTTTTTGTAGCAATGTTTGGTGGTTTCCTTGCTCTACTATTTCGCCTTGTTCTAGTACTATTATTTTGTCGCAATCTTTTATGTCTGATATTCTGTTTGATACTATTATGCAGGTTTTGTTTTTTGTTAGCTCTTTTATGTTATTTAGTACATGTTGCTCTGTTCTGTTATCCAATGCTGAAAATGTATCGTCAAATATTATTATATTGCTGTTATTTAAGAATGCTCTTGATATTACCACTCTTTGCTTTTGTCCTCCGGATAAATCTATTCCTTTTTCTCCTATTACTGTATTTATTCCATCATCCATGTGTGATATTTCGTCATATATCATTGCTTGTTTTGTACTATCTTCTATATCTTCATCTTTGTATTCATCTTTGAATAAATTTATATTTTCCTTTAGTGTTGCTGAAAATAAAAAGTTGTCTTGTGTTATGTAACATATATTATCTCTTATTGTTTTTACTGGTATGTCATTTATATCTTTTCCATCTATAAATATTTTTCCTCTTTCTACATCATATAGTTTTAATAATAAGTTCATTAATGTAGTTTTTCCACTTCCAATAACTCCGATAATTCCAAGACTTTCTCCTTTTTTTATATCTATATTTATATTTTCTAATACTGTTTCTATATACCCGGGATAATTGTATGTTAAATTTTTTATTTCAATATCTCCATTTAATTTGTCTTCATTACTTTTTTCAAAATTATCTATTTCTTCTTCTGGCAATTTAAACATTTTATTTAATCTATCAAATGATACTTTGAATTTTTTTGCTCTTCCAAATAGCCAAGGTATCCAATTTACTGGTCCTTCTAGTATTGCTAAATATCCATTAAATGCAATAAAATCTCCAATTGATATTTGACCTTGCAAAACTAGTTTTGAACCATATAATAATGAAATTGCATATGCTATTCCAAAGCCAAAACTAACACATACAAATAATAAATTTTGATTTATTGAAACATTTATATTGTTTTTCTTTAAAGTTGCATTCTTAAACTCAAATTCATTAATTTGTTTTTCTTCTCCACAAAAGGCCTTCATTGTACGAATACTGTCTGTGCTTTCTTGTACATATTCAGAAAGCTCTGTAAAACTTTTTTGTGCTAATTTAAAACTTTTATCCATTCTATTTCTTATAAGAATTATAACTACTATTGTCATAAAAATTGGTATTAATGACACAAGTGTTAATTTTATGTTAGCAGAATTGCTCATCATTATAATTGCTATTGTAAAATTGGCAATTATTCTTGTTCCCGTTGAAATAAATTTTGCGGTTGTCATTGTAACTTTTCTTAGGTCACTAAAAAAATATGACATTATTTCTCCATTTTTTATTTTGTTTAAAGCTTTTACTTTTGTTTTAAGAAGTTTCGTAAATAGCCTATCCCTTAGGTCTTTATCTATATATACGTTTAGCCTGAAGTCTAAATTTTTCCATAATACTCTTGTAATTAAAACTCCTATAGAAACACTTAATAATTGAACTATAGACTTTATAATTTCAGATTTGTTTGATTCTGCATTATATAGTAAGTCTATCATTCTACCTACTATTTTTGATGGATATGCTATAAATATTACACTTATTATTATCAGTATTATTTCTATTAAAATTTGCCATTTGTATTTTTTTAAACTCTTTATGAGCTCTTTCTTCATTTATCCCCCTCCTTTAATTGGCCTTTTTTTATATAAAAGCATCAAAAAAAGACAGACTAATAAAAATCTGCCTTTTTAGTTTATGCTTTATATAAAAATGATGCAATTTTTATTCGTACTATAAACAGGTTATAATACAAATAAATTTTACATTTGTTATAACCTTAGTATTTAATTTTTATTTTCACTCCAAATTTTCATCATTTTTATCACTTCTTTCTTTAAAATATAGGTATATGTTAACATTTTTATCAAGTTTTGTCAACATGTTTTATGTAACTTTACTTTAGATAATTTATTATTGATATAACAAGATCAACCACTGTTCCTGTTAGTACTGTAAATATTATTACATTTTTAGTCTTATTTGAGATTTTTGATGATATTTTTCTCATTTTTTTTGCTATAAATGGATGTATATCTTTCATAAATATTACTGATAGTAATCCCCAAAAAGCTGAGGCTGCTAAACATACTCTTCCTTGGATATTGTATGGTTGCTTTGAGTAATCCCACCATCTTATACCAAAGCATACTTCTAATATTAATGATGTTAAATATTCTAATATTGAACACCATAATGTTGCTAATATAAGTCTTTTGATTACTGACCCCTTTCCATTTAACCTTTGTGCAAGTAAAACTAATACAAGTGCTGCAAATCCATACATTGGACATATTGGTTCATATAAAAAGCCTCTATTTTCTAATACTCCATCACTTACAAATACTATTGATACATCTATTAACCATCCTAAAAAAGCATAGATGTAAAAAAATACGATATATATTTTTAATTTGTTAAATCCCTCTTTTATCATACTAAATTTCACCCTTTCTTGCTTCACTAAAATGCACATATATTTTTATATTATATTTACTCTTTTCTTTTTTTCCATGAGACAATATTATTTGCTATTATAAAAATTACAGAAAAAATTAATATTATTCCCATATATATTATTATGTTATTTATTATTTCTTTTGTAAAGTTTGTTGTACTTGCTATTGTGTTATTATTCGTTATAAACCAGTATGATGGTAAAATTTTTGCACAATTTAATACTGCTTCTGGTAAATATTCTTGTGGTACAAATGCTCCACATATGAAACTTGAACCTAGTGCTATTACATTTACAATTCCATTAATTGCATCCTTACTTTTTACTAAATTTCCTACAAATGACCCTATTGTAAGTGCAGTTATGCAAAATATAAATGAATTTATTATAAACCATAGACCATTTGTAGTTAACATCACATTTGAATATAGTATAATGCTTATTGTTACATATATAAACCATATGAAAAATACTAAAAATGCATTTCCTAATAATAATTGTGAGTTTATTTTTTTGTATGATGTTTTACTTATTATATTTCTTCTTTTAATTTTTTGTTCATTAAATTCTCTAATTACAACACCTGCTATATATATGCATAATACTAAAAATCCATAATTTGCAAAATTATAATAAAATTTTACTTTTGCAAGAACAGCTGAATCCATTTTATTTTCTACTTTAATATCAACTGTTTTTTCTAAATCTTTGTTTATATTATTTATTATTTCTGTTTCATTCATTCCAGAAATATTGTATGCTTTTGCAATATTTAGATATTTTTCTAATAGCATTTCTGTATAACTTGCATAACTATTTGTTGATTTTTTTATTTCTATTTGTGGATTTTCTCCTTTTAAAAATTTTTCAGAATATCCTTTTGGTATTTTTAAATAACAATTTATTTCTCCATAAAATAATGCATCTGCAAGAGCTTCTTCTTCATTTGGTATATCAACAATTTCTGCATTTTTGGATACATAATCTACAAAGTTTTTAGTAAAATCTGCATCATTATCTTCATTTATTATTGTCATTTTTGGTTTTTCTGCTAAAAAATTAGTTGTGTCTTGACTTGATGTGTTTGTTGCAAATATCGCAAAAAATAATGTTATTCCAACATATATTAAAATCATAGGATATTGTTTTTTTACTATTTTTAGATATGCATTAAATACTGTCATATTTTTGCCTCCTTATAAAAATATAAGAAATTATTATCATTATTGCCGAAAATATGGCTAAGCTTATTATATTATTATAATATCTTGTCATTGTGTCATAATAATATAATGAATAAAAACCATCTGTTATCATATTTACAGGATTGATTTTTGCTAAAATTGGAGCATTATTTTGAATTACATATTTCATGTAAACTCCCATCATTCCTGCAAAAAATGATAGTGTCATTGTAATTGCAAGTACAATTCCTGTTTTAATTCCATCTGATTTTTTACTTGATACTCCAACTAATAAACCAAGTGAAGTTCCTGCTAAACATCCAAATAATGACAATAAACATACATAACCAATATTTCCACCAAAACTTACTCCTAATATACAATATAAATATCCTATTAATATTAAAATTTCAATGTATTGTATTATAAATGATACTAATAACGAAATTAGTAGCACTTTCATTTTATGAACTGGTGCAATGCTTGTTCTTGCCCCTTTAGTACTTAAATTAGCAGTAGTTTCATCAACTACCATTAATCCTAAAAAGCCACCGTATAAACATGCCATACCAATTAATGTATAAAATTCAACTTCCATCATATTCATATTTTTACTTGATGAGTCATTAAAATATTGATTTTCTTTAAAAAATATATCTATTGCAGCTTTTTTTAATGATTCTGGATTATACTCATATATTTTTGTTGCTACACTTTCATATTGATATGTTTGCTCTATTACATATTTTATTACAGTTTGATTAATACCATTTTCTTTAACTATTACAGATGTTTTTTCTGCTGGCAATATATATCCGTCTATATCACCATTTTCTAATAATTGTTTTGCTTCTGATTCATCAACATATTTTATGTTAAATAATTTATTATCATCATCTTTTGAAACAGATTCTAGTACGGTTTTTAAAGTTTGATTATTGTCGTATTGTTCATTTTTTATTACTGCTACATCAATTACTTTTAACTTCTCATCATTTTGTATATCTGAAAAAGCCAAATGAAATAATGTTGCTAATATTATTGGAAATATCATTGTCCAAAATATTACACTTTTTTTTCTTAATAATATCTTTAACCTATTTTTAAATATATGAAAAAACATTAGTCCCTAAGCCCCTTTCCTGTTAACTCTAGGAAAACATCATTAAGGCTTGGTAGCTCTGAAAATATTCTGCTATACTTGATATTATTTAATTTTAAAAACTCTATCAAACCAGTTAGGTTTTCTTCACCTTTTTTATATGTAACACATAAATTTTCGTTTTCTTTATTTACACTTAACACATTTTTTAAACTTGACATTTTACTTATTATTTCATCAGTAATATTATCAATTGTTATTGTAATTTTTTCCCCTGTTGATATTAGATTTTTTAGCTCTTGTTTTGTACCTGATGCGATAACTTTTCCATTATCTATTATTACAATTTTAGTACAAATTTGCTCAACTTCTTCCATATAATGTGTTGTATAAATTATTGTTGCACCTTCTTCGTTTAGCTTTTTTATTCCATCTAATATGTTATTTCTACTTTGTGGATCGACAGCAACCGTTGGTTCATCAAGTATTATAAGCTCTGGCTTATGAGCTATACCACATGCAATATTTAATCTTCTTAATAAACCACCACTTAATTGCTTTGGATAAAACTTTTTAAACTCAGCTAATCCAACTAAATTTATTGCATCATTAACATATTTTTTTCTTTCATTTTTATCTTTTATATATAATCCACAAAAATAATTAATATTTTCATATACAGTAAGCTCTTCAAAAACAGCAACATCTTGGAATACAACACCAATTTTAGATTTTATATCATAGCTTTCTGGAGTCATTTCCTTTCCAAATATCTTAATACTTCCTGAGTCAAAATTTAATAATGATAATATACAATTTATTGTTGTCGATTTTCCACTTCCATTTGGCCCAAGTAAACCAAATATTTCTCCTTTTTTTACATTTAATGATAAATCATCTATTGCCTTAAATTTTCCTCCATATGTTTTATTCAAACTATTTATTTCTAAAACATTCTCCATCCCGCTTTTCTCCTTTAATAAAACTAATTATTATTTTGTATTTTATTTAAGCATTCAAATATAATTTCATTCTTCTCGTCTTCTGTTAATTTTCTTCCAACAACATTCATCTGCCTTTGCATTTGTTGTACTGCTTTTTCCAGGGCACTATCTAGTTTAGCTGTTGAAAAATTATCTTGATCTTTTTTTATCCTTTTAAAAACACGCTCTTTTTTTATTGAATACACATAGAGCGAAATTGCAACCCCTAATACCATTCCTAATACAAAAAAAATATATTTCTCCATTTTATTGTTCCTTTCAATTTTTCCTTTTAATATCGCCATTTTATCATATCAAATTACTTTAGGCAAGATAAAATACGAGGAGTTTAATGTAAGACATCAAACCCCTCTTTTCCTCAATTTTTCTTTTCAGATGCTTCTTTTTTCCTCTTTTCATCACTCAAGAAGAGTACCCACTGTCGCACTCCCCAGAGAAAAATCAAAAGTTCCATTACAATATAAATAATAAGTAATATTTTTAACATCTTTCTTCTCTTTCTAAATTCCTTTTTCGTAACAATTAATATACGGAATTTCTCATACATTAACCATTGGTTATACAATACTATTATATCATTTTTATACTTTTTGTCAATGGGGACGGTTCTTTTTGACAACCTTAACACACAAACCCATCCTCCATTTACATATTTCACTATTTTCACTTTCTTACATTTTTCACCATTTTCTCTCTTTTTTCATAATATATTATAACTAGATTTTCTAGTAAAAAGTCTTATGACTAATTTGAAAGGAGTAATTTATATGGAATATGATAAAAATATATGTCCTGTTGTAGGAGTAGAAGGGTTTGTTTCTGCTGGAAAACAATTTGATGTTGATATCCATCTTCCAGAAGATAATCGTTCTGTAATTTATGGAGTTATAAAAGATTGCTATGAAGAGCCAATAAAAGACGCTGTTGTAAAATTAATTGAAGTTGATAGAGATTGCAAAAAAACAGAAAGAAAACCTGTAACTCATACTTTTACAGATAAATATGGTCAATTCGTATTTGGACCTTTATGTGCAAATAAATTTTATGAGATAGAAATTTGGGCTAATCGAGTAAAACATTCAAAAATATGTACAACATCTAAACACCACGGAAAATGCTTAAAAGGTGAAAAATTAGACTGTGATTGTAATGAATATTTTGATAGAAAAGAAGATGATGTTGAGGAATAAATTATACCAATAATTGATAAAAAAATAAGTTGGTAATTTTTAGTTATTGCCAACTTATTTCTATTACTTTATACTTCTTAGATAATTCCCATTTTTTTTATAAATCTTTTTCCTTTTTTAAATGGCTTTGATTTATTAAACATTCCTTCTTTATACATAATCGTAGTACCTGCAATCAACATACTTCCAACTAAAACACCTTTAAAGAATTTCATTTTATTCCCTCCTATTGACATTTTTTTGATATACAACATTTAATTATTCAGCAATAATTACTATAAAAGCTTTGTTTTAAAACATACTATTTTACATTAGCTTATAAAGTTGTGAATCATAACATCTATTTTTCTTGCTGTTTATTATTATTATGTCTACTTTCTTTTTTTATATACATTTTATAAAAATTATACATTTCCATAATAGCAATTAATAATAATAATATTCCAAAAATTTTTCTTAAAAAAATTTTATTTAATTTATTTGAAATAATTGAACCTATTATTGTTCCTATTATTCCATAAATCATAACTTGAAATGCCAATTTATACTTTACTAATTTATTTTTTGAGTTTACTATCACAGAGCAAAGTGCTGTTGGTATAAAGAAAATTAAATTTGTTGCTTGGGCAATATGTTGATCTATTCCAATAAAATTAACCAATAATGGAATTAATAAAGCTCCTCCACCTAATCCCCAAGAAGTTGTTAGTCCAGATAAAATTCCAAATACTATTTCCACCAAATCACCTCAGCATACAGTAGGACGAATATACTAAAAATAAAATAAATATAATTTTAAATATTTTCGCTTTTGTATTTATTTTATTTAATAATTTGCTTCCAATATAACTCCCTATTATACCTCCTATAGCACATTTGATTCCTAAAATAATGTCAAAATTTTTATATTTAAAATAAATTATACTTGTAACTATAATTATTATAAGCATGGAAAATATTGTTGTTGCTCTTGATTCTTTTTCATTAAGTTTAAAAATATACGTACATGCTAGTAATAAAATTAAGCCTCCACCAGTTGCTAACAAACCACTTATAAAACCTGTAATTAATCCTACTAAAATTTTTTTATACATACTAAAATTACCTTTTTATTTTAGTATTTCAACAAATTAAGTTTTTATTCAAATTTTCAAACTCAAGCTCTGCCAATTGAGTTAATCGTTCATCACACATAAGCATTGCTCTTATTACTTCTTCTTTTAGCTCTTCATTTTCAATATTATCTGATAAATCCAAAAATTTTTGTATAAATCTTAAATACTCTTTGTCCTTTTCCTTCCAGTCTCTGTTATTCATTTGTAATAACCCTCCTTGTTAATATTTACTATATATTAAATATTAACAAGTTTCAATAGTTTTATTCAAATTTTGAAAACGGGATAAAAAATTAATTTATTTTTTATCCCATCTTCGGCAATGGGTTGTCAATGGGTGTCAATGGGGACGGTTCTTTTTGACACATCTCTGTCAGTAGAACATGTCAAAAAGAACCGTCTCTATTGACACCCATTGACAGCCCAAATTTAAATCTAAAAAATTCTTAATTTGTTTACTGAATTTTTTATACAGCTAATTAAAAAATCAACATCTTCTTTTGTATTATCTTTTCCAAATGTTGTTCTTAATGCTCCTTGTGCTAGGTTTTCTTTTAAACCTATTGCTATTAATACATGTGATGGCTCTAAGGAGCCTGATGTACATGCAGAACCTGCTGAAGCACATATTCCATATGCATCTAGGTTTAATAGTAATTGTCCTGCATCTATCCCATCAAACGATATATTGGCATTTCCTGGCAATCTTTTTACTTTATCTCCATTTAATTTTATATTTGGTATGTTTTTTTCTATTTGAGTTATGTAATAATCTCTTAAATATTTTAATTTATTATTATATGAATCGAATTCATTGTATATTAAATTTACCGCTGTTCCAATTCCAACAATTCCAGCAACATTTTCTGTACCAGCCCTTTTATTTCGCTCTTGATGACCGCCCATTTTGTATTGCTTCAAATTTTATTCCTTTTTTCACATATAATGCTCCTGTACCTTTTGGACCATAAAATTTGTGAGCAGACATTGATAATGCATCTATATTAAGTTCTTTTACATCTATTTGTACATTTCCAATGGCTTGAACAGCATCTGTATGAAATATTATATTATTTTCCTTTGCAATCTCTCCTATTTCTTTAATTGGTTGTATTGTACCTATTTCATTATTTGCAAACATTATTGAAATTAGTACCGTATTTTTTCTTATAGAATTTTTAAGCTCAGACAAGCTTATTAATCCATTTTCATCAACATTTAAATATGTTACATCAAATCCATTATTTTCTAGCCATTTGCATGTATTTAATATAGCTGGATGTTCAATTTTTGTTGTTATTAAATGTCTTCCACGACTTTTATTAGCCAGCATTATTCCTTTTAATGCTAAATTATCGCTCTCACTTCCACATGATGTAAAATAAATTTCATTTTGATCTGCATTTATTGCCTTTGCAACTTTACTACGATTTTCTTCTACTATTTTTTTATTTTTTCTCCCTAGACTATATACTGATGATGGATTACCATATTCTACTCCCAAATATGGCAACATTGCTCTTACAACTTCTTCTCTTACAGCTGTTGTTGCTGCATGGTCAAAATATCTTATCTTCATAAATATATATCCGTCCTTTCACAAATTCTACATCATAATGCTTATATTTCATTATATTTATAAAACAACAAAAAAAGCACTAAATAATTAAATTTAGTGCTTTTTATTATTCAATTATTATTTTAAACAGTTGCTTCAGTCCATCTCGATACTCTTATTTCTTTATAAGTTTGTAATACTTTATCATATTTTTCATACTCATCTTCCCATATCATTGATGGAATTTTTTCAAATATTGAAAATACTTTTTCTGCCTCTTTTAAAAACATTGTTTGTTCATTTTTAGTCATTTTTCTATTGCTCTTTGAATAAACATATAAACTATCTAAATCGTTTATTGCCAAAATAAAGTCAAAAAAGTCTTTCACATTCATTCCTGCTAATTTAATTTTTACACAAACAATTCCAAATATTGCTGTTACAACAAATAAAACTAAATATAATATATATAAAATTACCATACTATCACCTTCCATCGTATACCTAATTATACCACATTTGTAATATTTTTGCAATATTAGTGTAACATCATTGTAATAGTATTGTAATATTATTGTAACAATGGTAAATGGGGACGGTTCTCTTTTCCCTTCTTTTCCCTCCTTTTTCTCTTCAAGCACTTTAAATTTCAAAAAGACCGAAACATTAAATGTTTCGGTCTTTTTTTAGGCTTTGATTATTCCGCCTATTGTTCTGTTCATTGATGCTTCGCTATTTGGTAATATTTTATCTCCTCCAGCTATTGCTAGTACATCTCCTTTTTGAATTAAGTTTAGCTCTATTGCTTTTTCAATTCCTTTTTCAATTATATCTCTTGGCTCTCCTTTTTCATTTATTAATAATGGAATAACATCTGCAACAATAGCTAATTGTCTGTATGTTTTTTCATCTGTTGTTACAGCTATTATTGGGCATGTTGGTAATAAACTTGATATTATTCTTGGTGTATTTCCAGCATCTGTATATGCAATAATTGCTTTTGCTCCCAATTGTGTTGCTGTTAAAGATAATGAATGATGTATATAAAATTTATAATCCATATTTCCAAAGTCTAAATTTCTTCTTGCTATTCTCTTATCATAGCTTATTTGATTTTCTATTGAATGAGCTATTTTTGACATTGTTTCAACACATTGTACTGGATATTTTCCCATTGCACTTTCTCCAGAAAGCATTACAGCTCCTGTTAAATCAAATATTGCGTTTGCAACATCACTTACTTCAGCTCTTGTTGGACGTGGATTTGTTGTCATTGATTCTAACATTTGTGTTGCTGTAATTACAATTTTTCCTGCTGTATTACATTTTTTTATTAATTGCTTTTGAACAATTGGAACTTCTTCCATTGGTATTTCAACACCCATATCTCCACGAGCTACCATTATTCCGTCTGATACTTCTAATATTTCATCAAAATTATCAATTCCTTCTTGGCTTTCTATTTTTGATATTATTTTTATTTTTTCTCCGCCATTTTCATCTAATACTTTACGAATTGCTTTAACATCATCAGCTGATCTTATGAAAGATGCTGCTATGTAGTCAAAGTCATATTTACATCCGTCAATTAAATCGTTTATATCTTTTTCTTTTAATGCTGGTAAATTGATATGTCTTCCTGGTACATTTATACTTTTTCTGTTTCCTAAATCTCCACCATTCATTACTTTACAAACTATGTCTTTGCCTTCAATTTTTTCAACTTCTAATTCTATTTTTCCGTCATCAATTAATATTGTTGTTCCTGGCTCTACATCTTTGTATAAATCTTTATATGTAATAGATGTTTTTGTGTTATCACCTATTATATCGTCATTTACTAATGTAAATGTTTCTTCAGCTTTTAAAGTTACTGGATTTTCTACTAATTTTCCAGTTCTTATTTCTGGTCCTTGTGTATCTAAAAGTATAGCTACTGGTAAACCAACTTCTGCACTTGCTTGTTTTATTTTGTTATAAAAACCTTCTTGGTCAGCAAATGAACCATGAGAAAAGTTTAATCTTGCAACATTCATTCCTGCAAGTATCATCTTTTTTAATATTTCAACATCATTTGTGGCTGGTCCTATTGTACATACAATTTTTGTTCTTTTAGTATTTATCATTTTATTACCTCCATTTGTTACTAAAATTGACATTTGTTATTATATCACCAATATTTCGTTGATACAACAGTTATTTTGTTTTTTTCCTTAATTTAGCTACAAAAAATCCTTCATATAGTTCGTCAGGGCATATGCACATTGTACCTTCTATTTTTGTTGGTAGTTTTGGTATTTCTTCATATTGCATTAAATTTATTGGTACTATTTCTACTAATCCTTTTTTTATGTATTTTTGTATATTTTCTTCATTCTCTTCTTGTAATATTGAACAAGTTGAATATACCATTTCGTTTCCAGGTTTTAAGACATTTATTGCTTTTTGTAATAATTCAGATTGTGTTTTTTCTGATCTTTGTATTAGCTCTTTTGTAAAGTATTTTTCTAAGTTCTTGTCATTTGTATTTAATGTCCCACTTCCACTGCATGGAGCATCTAATAGAACTTTATCAAAAGAGAAAAAGTCGTCTAATTTTCGTGCATCTATATTCATTATATTTGTACTTGTTGCTCCTTGTTTTTCTAGGTTGTATTTTAGTCTATCTAATCGTATTTTATTTTTTTCACATGCTGTTATAAAACATTGATTATTTGAAAGTGCAGCTATTTGTGTTGTTTTTCCTCCTGGTGCTGCAGTCATATCTAATATATTTTCTCCTGCGTTTGGTGATAATATTATTGCTGGTATCATTGATGATAAACTTTGCATATATATTTCACCATTTTTATATATTGATAGATTTCTGATATCACTTTCTGTGGCATTTTTTATTATAAATGCATTATCACTCCAATTTACTTTATCAAATTCTATTCCGGCTTTTTGTAGCTCTTTTGCCACATTATTTGCCTCTGTTTTTATTGTATTTGCTCTTAAAGTTGCATATCTTTGCTTTGAATATCCATTTGCTATTTTTTTTGTTAATTCTTCACCATATTGACTTTGCAATTTTTCATCTAAAAATTGTGGTATTTCTTGCATTTTAAGAATCATTCCTTGTGTAATATATTTAGGTTTTTATGTTTTGGTTTTACCTATAAACCTATTTTTTTCTATCTATAAATAAAATAAAAAAATATGATCACTATTTTATTTATTTAATTTTTTCTTTACTGCCATCTTTCTTATTTTCAATATATTCAATATTTTATTAAGTTCTGCTCCTAAAAATACTGTGTAAAAACATGAATATGTCCACATCATTACTAGCATTAGTGTTGTTAAACTTCCATATGTTATTGAAAAACCTTTGAATATATCCAAATATTTTGAAAATACAAATGACACAACATTTAGAGCAATTGCTCCAAATACTGCTCCCCATATTTGGCTTTTAAATGTTACTCTTCTTTTAGGCATAAATTTATATAATAATAAGAATATTATAAATGTTGCAAATATAAATGCAATTTCTGTTATTATTTCTGATATTGTATTAAAATTTTCAAAAGCTCCAAAATGGCTTTGTATTATTGATATCCAACTCTTTCCAAATACTAATAGTACTAATCCAATTGTTAATAACATTATGAATATAATTGTTTCTACTATTGCTTTTATTCGTAAATATATTACATTTATTTGCTCTTCACTATTTACTTTGTATACACCTTGTAGACCTTTTGTCAATGCATATAAGCCTTTTCCTGCTGACCATAATGTGAATATTATTGATATAGATATTGTTCCTATTGATTTTGAATACACTTCTCTTACAATTCCTAATACCATTTCATTCATACTTGCAGGTATTATTTTTGATATTGCTTCTAATAATGCTTGCTGTTCTATACTTGTGTATTGAATCATTGTTATTAATAAAATTATAAATGGAATAAATGATAATATTGTATAGTATGAACATTGAGCTGAATATTCGCTAATATGATCATTGTCCATATTTTTAAATAGCCTATCTATTATGGCCCATTTTTCTTTAAAATTAAATTTTTTTATGTTCATAATTTTTTCCTCTTTATTATTCTTTTGTTATATTATTTGTATTTTGTGTTTATTTTATCATTGAAATCTGCAGTAATCAACTTTTATTAAAAAAAATACAAAAAAGCCCTTAAATACGAAGTAAACCCTAATTATTAAACTTTTTGTCTAATAATTAGGGTTACTTCATATTTAATCACTTTTTATCGTTTTTATATAAATTTTAATTTCTTACTATGTCACCATTATTTGATAACCATTTTACTAAGTCTAAGTTTTCTGAATCTAATAACATTTTGTTTTGTGGCATTACTCTAAATGTATATCCATAATTTCCTCCAGTTTTTAGTGTTACTTTTGCCTCATATGAATATATTTTTTCAGTGTCATTTGAATCTTTTAGTGTCATATTTGTAATTGTCACATTGTCTAGTTTTCCGTTGTCTAATATTTCTCCACAATATACTTGTACTTGTATATTATCTTTATCTATATTTGGCAATTTTACTTTGCATGATACTGTTATTGTATTTCCTGCATCTATTACTTTATTATTTATGTTGTGTTCATCTTCTTGAGATATTATTATATTGTTCCAATTTGATGATACTTCTTTTTTCCACTCATTAAACTCAGTCACTTTTCCTAAGTCGGTATAGTATTTATTTGTCAAATTACATAATGGAATATATAATTTTTCCATATAGTCTACTAACATTCTTGATGTACTAAATTTTCCACCTGTTGATGATATTGATTCTTTCATCATTTCAAGCCATTTTTCTGATATACCATCTTCATTTTGATTGTAGTATGTTGGTACTATTTTCTTTTCTAAAGTTGAATATAAACTTTCACTATCTTCGTTATCTTGAACTTCATAATTATCATAATTTACTTCTGAACCTATTTTCCAACCATTTTTTGTATTATATCCTTCTGCCCACCAGCCATCTAATACACTAAAGTTTATCGCACCATTTACAGACGCTTTTTGACCGCTTGTTCCTGATGCTTCTAATGGTCTTCTTGGATTATTAAGCCATACATCTACTCCACTTACTAAGTATCTTGACATTCCTATATTATAATCTTCCAAGATGAATATTTTTCCTATAAATTGTGGTTTTAATGAAATTTCATGTATATATTTTATTAGATCTTGTCCTGCTTGGTCTATTGGATGTGCTTTTCCCGCAAAGATTAATTGTACTGGTCTTTGCTCATCATTTAATATTTGTGTTATTCGCTCTAAATCTTTAAATATTAATGTTGCTCTTTTATATGTTGCAAATCTTCTTGCAAAACCAATTGTTAATGCATTTGGATTCAAACTTCCTACTATTTTATTTATTTGTTCATATGAATATCCGCTTCGTCTTAATCTTTTTGTTGTGCTATCTTTTACTAAATTTAAAAGTTTCTTTTTTCTATCTATATGAGCTTCCCATAATTCCTCATTTGGAATATCCTTTATATTTTCCCAAACATTATCATTATGTATTGAATCTTGCCAAAATGGTATTAAATATTTATTATACAATCTCTTTAAATTTGGTGCTAACCATGAACAAGTATGTATACCATTTGTTACATATGTAATAGGTGATTCATTTGAAATTATATTTGGCCATACATCAGAAAATAATTCACTTGAAACCTCTCTATGTAGTTTACTAACTCCATTTTTCTTTCCAGCAATTTTTAATGCTAAAACACCCATATTGAATCCACTTGATTCTATATTAGCATTTGGTACCATTCCCATTCTTAAAAATTCTTCTTTAGAAATTCCAAGTTTATTCCATATACCATCAAAATATGTTTCAACTAAATTTAATGGGAATATATCATTACCAGCAGGTACTGGTGTATGTGTTGTAAATACAGTTTTAGAAGATACTATATCTTTTGCTATATTAAATGAAACCTGTTTTTCTTCCATTGTATTTTTTATAAGCTCTATTGTTAAAAATGACGAATGGCCTTCATTCATATGATATATTGTTGGCTTAATATTTAATATTTTTAATAGTTTTGTTCCAGCCATTCCTAAAACAATTTCTTGTTTTATTCTATCTTCTTGATTTCCACCATATAAATTTAATGTTATTTTTTTGTATTCAGCTATATTTTTGTCTATATCTGAATCTAATAAATATAAAGTTGTTCTTCCTACATTTATTTTCCATACTTTTAAGTATAATGTTCCCTTTGGTAGTTCATAATCAATATATAAATCTTTACCTTTTTCATCTTTTACAGGTAATATTGGAAGAGTACTTATGTCTGCTTTTTTGTATATATCTTTTTGAACTCCTCTTCCATCTATTTCTTGATGAAAATATCCATTTTTATATAATAATCCTACTGCAACTAATGGTATACCTAAATCACTTGCTGATTTTAAATGGTCTCCTGATAATATACCAAGTCCTCCAGAATATATTGGCAATATTTCATCTAAACCATATTCAGCTGAAAAATATGCTATTAGATCCTTTTGATTATTTGGGTATTTTTTTGTAAACCAAGTATTTCTACTCTCCATATAGTTTTTGAAGTTAGTATATATTTCATCATATTGCTTTAAAAATTCTTTGTTTTCTATTATTGAATCTAATTTATCTTGCGATACTAAGTTCAGAAATTTTATTGGATTTTTTTCTACTCTTTCCCATAAGTCTATATCAATTGTTTTGAATAATTTTAAAAATTCCGTATTCCATGACCACCATAAGTTGTTTGCAATTGTTGACAAACCTCTTATTCTTTCTGGTAGTTGTGGCATTACTGTTATCTTATTAAACATGTACATTTTATTCAATTTCCTCCTTTGTATTCTTTAATTTATCTTTGGATTTTTTCTAGATATATTATCTATTAAGTTGATTTATTTGTCAAATATTTTTATAAAAATATCACTTTAAAAATTTTAATCTAATGTTGTACTTGTTCTTCCAGTTCCAACAACATTTTCTTGTAATGACCTCCAGGTATTACATCCTATTATTCCATCTGCAGTTAGTCCTCTACTTCTTTGATATCTAATTACAGCATTTTTAGTTTTTGTGCCAAAAATTCCATCTAGGCTTCCTGTACTAAAACCAAGTGTATTTAAGTCATCTTGTGCTATTAGAACATATACACTTAAACTTCCTTGTTTTATTTGAGGATATCCACCTGTTGAACAAGCTGGTGGCGATTGTCTTCTATCAAAATGTACCCAAGTTGGTGATATACTTACTGGCTCTATATAATTCCACAATCCAGAATTTCTTGCACTAGTTCTTAATGTTGCTCTTTTAGCATTAGTCCATCCTTGCCCAACATCAAATGCAGTTCCAGCAAAATGTTGGCTTTGACCTGTATGACCGACCCTCCCAAGGTCTTCTAAATGCATATCCTACAGGTATTGGAGCACCAAATAAATATCTTTGTGAATTCCATGAAAGCATTGTGTTTTTTGTTGTCCATAGTGTTGAACTATTACTTGCTCCTCTAAACTCTTTTACCAATAATGTGCCATTTGTATTATATGGCATTGATTGGCTTTCTCCTCTGTAATATGTTTCCATTCTATCTGTACTATTGTTATATACTATTATTTTTGCCATTTCATCCCTCCATTTTTTATAATATTTTATGAATAAAATGGATTTTTAGTTCATCTTTGGTTTATATTAATTTTTTCAAAACGTTTATTTATAACATTCCAATTTACAATATTCCAAAATGCATTTATATATTCAGCTCTGTTTGCTTTGTATTGTAAAAAATAAGAATGCTCCCACATATCTATTACAAATATTGGTTTACAACCCCATAATGTTAAATTTTGATGTTTTTCACATTGAAGTATTTCTAGTTTTTTAAATTTTGGAACCCACTCTAACACTCCCCAACCGTGAAGCTTCTACTGCTTTTGATGCTTCTGTAAACTGATTTTTGAATTTTTCATAACTTCCAAAATCTTTATTTATTTGTTCCATTAAACATATACTTGGATTTGTTGGAATTGGAATTCCCATATTCTCGAAAAAAAGTTGATGTAGTATTGCACCTGAACCATAAAAGCTTAAATCTTTTTCTAGGCATTTTATATTACTATAATCATTATTTTGTCTTGCTTTTTGCAATTTTTCTAATGTTTTGTTTGTGTTTTCTACATAACCTGTATATAGTGTTTCATAATGTACTTTTAAAGTCTCTTTGCTGTAATATGGCTCTAATGCATCTAACGGATATGGTAAATCAATCTTTTTTATCATAAAATTCATTCCTTTCATATAATTTTAAAATAATATGTAATTTAATAGGATTATTTTATTGTTTTATTTCAAAGGTACGTATCCCAGATGAATATGGGGCTATATCATATTGTTGATAATAAATTACAATTCCATTTGTTGTTAAATAAAAGTTTTGTGGATTAAAATTATCTATTGCCATACAACAAGCCTCTTCAAAATATATTTCTTTATTTTGATTTATTTGTTTTGAAATTTCTTTTAATATATCTAATATAAAATATGGATTTCCTCTATATAATTCATATAAGTTTATCAATCTTCCATTGGTCATATTCCAAGTCTGTGGTGTTCTTGTTGTTGTTCCATGTGCACCTCCTGTGAATACATATTCGTCTGCATACAAACTTATTGTATTGTTTGTATTTAATGTAATTTCAAATGTTCTATATATTTCATATACCATTATTGGGTAATTATTCTTTTTATTATATTTATATAATTCAACTGCTTCTTTATATAATTCATTTTCTGCTTTTCTTTGTATTTGCTTTGCTATTTGCTCATTATATATATTAAATTTCATTGATGGTATATTATTACTTTCATTTGTTATTCGTGGATATTCTATATGATATTTTAAAACTACCACATTTTCATATTTTAGCTCTTTTTGTATTATTCTTTTTTGAATTTGCATAAGCCTACTTCCTTTCATTTTATTGTTCTTTGTATTTTATGAATTACTATTTTAAATGTGAAATTCTGCCTATATAAAAAAATAAACCAAATTGCCTATTAGCAATTTGGTTTATTTTTTATTTTTTCATTGCAATTTCACATATCATATCAGCTGCTTTTTCTACCCCAAAAGTATCGCTGTTTATACATAAATCATAGTTTTTGTTTTCGCCCCATACTTTTCCTGTGTAGTGTTTGTAGTGATTACTTCTTAATTTGTCTATATTTTTTATTTCTTTTTCAGCTTCTTTTTTGCTTAAATTATATCTTTCTACAGCTCTTTCTATTTTATTTTCCATTGTGCTATATACAAATATGTTTATTACATCTTTATTGTCTTTTAAAATAAAATCTGAACATCTTCCTATTATTACACAAGACTCATTTTTAGCTAAATCATTTATTAATTCTGACTCTTGAACAAATAATTCATCTGCATTTGTTAAATTATAATAGCATCCACTATTTAATGCATCTAACATTCCTCTTTTTTGCTCATTGTTTTCAATATATTCTGTTGATAATCCTGTTTTTTCTGATAATTTTTCAACTAAGTCTCTATCATAAAATTTAATTCCTAATTTATCAGCAACTAATCTACCAATATATCTTCCTCCAGAGCCATATTCTCTTGAAATTGTTATTACTGTATGTTTTTCTAATTTATTATCTGTACTTGTATCATCTGGTAAAGTACTGCTTGCATTAGCTTTTTTACCTAATGAACGAACCTCTTTTATAAGTAATATTGCTGCAATTACAAATGCTAATCCATCTGCAACTGGTCCTGCTGATAATACTCCTGTTACTCCATACAAGTGACCTAAAATAACCATACTTGGTATTAAAAATGCAATTTGTCTTGATATTGATAATACCGCACTTTTTACACTTTTTCCAATTGCTTGGAAGAATATTCCTGATGGTATTTGAACACCATTAAATATACATAACATTAAATATGTTCTAAATGCTAAACAAGCGAATTCTATGTAATTATCATCACCATTTCCAAATAGTGAAATTAATTTATCTGGAATTAATTGGAATAATAAAAATGCTATTGTGCTTATTATTAAACTTAATCCTAATACAGTTTTTAATGTTTTCTTTACTCTGTCATATTTGCCTGCACCATAATTATATCCAACAATTGGTTGAGCACCTGCTGCTATACCAATTATTATACTATTTAATATTTGGCTTATTTTCATTACAATTCCAAGTACTGTTATTGGAATTTCTGCTCCATACTTTGAACTTGCTCCATATTTTCCTAATAAGTTATTTTCAAATGCCATTACAACTACAATGCTCATTTGAGTAATAAAACTGCTTATTCCAAGCATTGATACATTCTTGCATATTGAACCTTCTAATTTTAATGATTTTTTTGTTATCTTAACATTTTTCATTTTTCTTAAATGTGTTATATTTAAAACTGCTGTAACTATTTGACTTATAATTGTTGCTATTGCTGCACCTTTTACTCCCATTGGAATTACAAACATAAGTATATAATCTAATATTATATTTAATACAGCACCTGTTATCATTGATGTCATAGCAAATTTTGGATTTCCATCAGCTCTTATTATTGAATTTAATGTTGTTCCTATCATCATAAATGGTAATCCAATAACTATTATAAATCCATAATCTAATGCATATGGTCTTAGTACATCTGTACAACCAAAAACATTTAATATTTGTGGTAAAAATATTATACTTAATACACATATTAATATTGCCATTATTGTAGATAATATTATTCCATTTATAACACCTTTACTTGCCTCTTCTTGCTTTTTTTGCCCTAATTTTAAATTTAAAAATGCTGAGCTTCCATCACCAAACATTAATGAAAAAGCTAAACATATCATTGTTAATGGAAATACTACATTTGTTGCTCCATTTCCTAAAGTTCCAACTTTCCATCCTATGAATATTTGATCGACTATGTTATATAACGAGTTTACTAATAGTGATATTATACATGGAATAGAAAATTTTCTCATTAATTTTCCTATTTTTTCTGTTCCTAGAATATTTTCTTCCTGATTCATTTTTTCATCTTCCTTTCTTAAGTTTTTTGTGCAAAAATAAAAAAGCAATTGCTAATTGCTTTTTTTACAGCTTATCTATTATAACACAAAATTTAATTTCGTGTAATAGTTTTTTTAAATTTATTATTTTTATGCACCAACATTTTGATTTGCATTTTCGTCATTTTCTTCCATACTATCTGATTGTTCTTCTTGCATATCTAAACAATCTCTTACAGTTACATCATAATACTTCATCTGATTTACCTGTTTCATTAGTCTTACTATTATATTGTTTTGTATTTCTTCTTTTAATGGCTCTGAATTTACAATTAAATCTTCTATGCAAAGATATTTTTGCTCTTTTTTTACTAGTCCCATTCCGATCATTCTTTCACCATTATATGCACATACAGCAGTTAGTGCTCCATCTAGCTCTTGGCTTATTTCGGATACATCTATTTCTGGATATTCGCATATTGTTCTTAGCATTTCAAAATATTCTATTTTTGTTGGTATTTTGTTAATATATTGTATCATTGTATAAAATCTTCCCTTCTTCTTTGGTTTGTATATTCTTTTGTATTTTATTTCTTATATTTTGGCTTACATTTATATATATTAACTCAAAATTTGGTTTATGTCACTAGTTTTTTTGAAAATAATGATTTTTTATTGTATTTTTACATACAAATTACATTTACATATTCCTTCACTTATAAATTGGTCACATGGACATAGTGTTGTTTCATCTGCATATACTCTACAAGGGCAATGACCATCTTTTTTGTATATACCTTCTATTATTTTTTGAGTATATTCTTTGTCTGGGTTTATTATATAACCTTTCATCTTTGACTCCTTAATTTAAATTATTTAAAATTATTTATTTGCATTCTTGAACCTTATTTACTATCTCTTCTTCGCTTACTAGGCCTTCTATTCTGCCTACTACTTTTCCGTTTTTGAATATTAGTAGTGTTGGAACAACTTCTACTTCGTAGTCTATTGCTAAGTCTCTTAATTCGTCAATATTTACTTTAGCTATATTAAAATCTGCTCTTGTATTTGATATATTTTCAAGTATTGGACTTAACATATTGCAAGGTCCACACCATGTTGCGAAAAAGTCTACTAATATTGGCTCTTTAGAATCCAAAATTTCAGTTTTAAAATTTTCTTTATTTATATGTTTAATCATATTCTTACCTCCAATTACTTTATTATTTATATTAACTTACGCAATTATACATAAAAATTTAAATTCTGTAAATAAAAAAAACAGAGCAAAATTAAAATTTAATTGCTCCGTTTTTTTGTTCTGTTTAACTACATCTATTCATCTTTTGCAGTATTTATTTTAAATAACTTGAATATTTCAACAATAACTATAGGTGCTAATACTAAACATACTGTCTCAATTATATTAGATTTTGGTAATACTGGTATACTAAATACATGCCTTAATTCTGGTATTAGTAATATTACAAATACTAATGCTGCTGCTATTGCAATTGCTCCAAATAACCAGTTGTTTCCACCTATTCCAGTTTTGAATATAGATTTTTTGTTATTTCTAATATTAAATACATGAACTAATTCACTTAATGCCAATACTATGAAGGCCATTGCCTGACCAATTTCTACTTTAACCTGTTGTTTATCTAATAATTTTGCACCATCAGCAATTTTTTGCTCTACGTTATCTACTTCTTGTACATTATAATATTTTCCTTCAATTTCAATCATATCTGGAAGTTTTTCATCAGGAGTTGCAATACCAATTATAAATGCTGCTAGTGTTATAAAACCAATCATTAAACCTTGATATACGATTCTCCAAGTCATACCTTTTGTAAATATTCCTTTTTGTTTTTTAGCTGGTTTTCGTTTCATTATATCTCGCTCTGCAGGATCTACAGCTAATGCTAATGCTGGTAATGAGTCTGTTACTAAATTTATCCATAATATCTGTACTGGTAACAATGGTGTAATATAGTTAATATCAATACCATATTTTGAGCTTAGTAATGGTGCTATTAATATTGCCACAAACAATACAATTATTTCTCCAACATTACTTGATAATAAAAATTGAATTGCTTTTAATATATTATCATATATACGTCTACCTTCTTCTACTGAAGATACAATTGTTGCAAAATTATCATCTGTTAAAATTACATCTGCAGCTTCTTTTGATACATCTGTACCAACAATTCCCATTGCACAGCCTATATCTGCTGTTTTTAAAGCTGGTGCATCATTTACACCATCACCTGTCATAGCAACAATTTCACCATTTGCTTGCCAAGCTTTTACAATTCTAACTTTATGCTCTGGTGAAACACGAGCATATACAGCATAATGTCTAACGTTTTTAATTAAATCTTCATCAGACATTTCTTCAAGTTCACTACCTGTTATTGCTTTATCACCTTCACAAAGAATTCCTAAATCTTTTGCAATTGCTACTGCTGTTGATTTATGATCACCAGTAATCATTACTGTTTTAATACCTGCAGATTTACATTTTTCAACCGCAACTTTAACTTCTTCTCTTGGTGGATCTATCATACCAACCATACCAACATAAATTAAATCACTTTCCATATTTTTCATTTCTTCATCTGTTGGTTCATGATCTAAAATTTTATAAGCCATTGCAAGAACTCTTAATGCATCACTTGCCATATCTTCATTATGTTTTTTAATCTCTGGAATATAATTATTTAAATCTTCTTTTACCTCACCATTAATAAGATATTTATTACATCTTTTTAATAATTCATCAATTCCACCTTTTGTAAATACATAATATTTTTCATCTCTTTTATTTACTGTTGTCATCAATTTTCTATCTGAATCAAATGGTATTTCTTTTGCTCTTGGCATTTCTTCAAATATAGATGGTTGAAAATCTAAAGTAAATCCCATATCTATTAATGCTGTTTCTGTTGGGTCACCTGTTAATTTATTATCTGCACCAACTTTTGTGTCATTACACATCATACTTATATAAATTAGCTCTTGTAAATCTGGTGCAATTTGATTTATTTCTCCTATATTTTCTAATTTACCATCATAGAAAATCTTTTTAACAGTCATTTTATTTTGAGTCAATGTTCCTGTTTTATCAGAGCAAATTACGCTTGCACTACCAAGTGTTTCTACTGCTGGCAATTTTTTAACAATAGCATGTTTTTTTACCATTCTTTGTACTCCAATTGCAAGAACAATTGTTGATACAGCTGCTAGCCCCTCTGGAATTGCAGCAACAGCTAAACTAACTGCTGTCATAAACATTTCAATTGGGTCTTTTTTGTATAATAATCCTATTACAAAAATTACTAAACAAATTACAATTGCAGCAATACCAAGTGTTTTTCCTAATTTATTTAATTTTGTTTGAAGTGGTGTTTCTGTTTCAATTGTATTGCTTATAATTCCAGCAATTTTACCAACTTCTGTCTCCATACCAGTTTCTACAACAATACCTTTTCCACGACCATATGTTATTAGTGATGATGAAAATAGCATATTGCTTCTATCACCTATACCAATTTTTTTACTATCTATTTCATTTGACATTTTTTCAACTGGAAGTGATTCACCTGTTAATGATGCTTCTTGTGATTTTAAATTTACAGCTTCAATTATTCTTAAATCTGCTGGAACATAATCTCCCGTATCTAATACTACAACATCTCCTGGTACTAAATCTTTTGATGGTACTACTTCAAGCTTACCATTTCTTATTACTTTAGCCACATGACTGCTTAATTTTTGTAAAGCTTCTAATGATTTTTCTGCTTTACTTTCTTGCGCTACTCCAACAATTGCATTTACTATTATTACTATAAAAATAATTATCGAGTCTGTTATTCCCTCGCCTTGCATATATCCAATAACACCTGAAATTATTGCAGCTATTATTAATATGATAATCATAAAATCTTTAAATTGCTCTAAAAATTTCACAAATAAACTTTTCTTTTTTTGTGCTTTTAATTCATTATATCCATATTTTTCGCGTGCTTTTGTAACTTGCTCTGTTGTAAGACCTTCTTCTAGGTTTGTTTCTAACTTTGTTTCTGTTTCTTTAACTGATAAATTATACCAATTTTTTTCCATTAAAAATCCTCCTTTTTTTGTTTAGCTTTTGTCTTTTTTTATATCATTTGTAAATTTTAAATATATATGTATTTTTATAATAATTTAGATTTTTTTTCAAGTATATATCTTAATTTTTGATACAAAAAAGACCTTTAAAGAAAAAATTACATAAAATCACCTCTTCTTTAAAAGTCTTGCTTACCGTTAAGGTTACTAACCAGATTTATATCGCGATTGTTGATTAGTAGTTTATAAGCTACTCCCTTTTTTATTTGTTTGTATTATAATATTTATTTTTGTTTTTGGCAAGATGAAAAATAAATATTTTTATGCTTCAATAAAATCTGTTAATTATAAATCAAAGGACTTATTTAATATGCCAAAAATAAATCCAATACTTTACATAGAAATTTGATTTTTTTGTAATTTACAATTTTTCGATTTCTTCTTTTGTAAGTCCTGTAACTTCAATTATAAGACTAATATCTATATTTTTCTCTAACATTTTTTTTGCTACATCTATTTTTCCTTCTGCCCTTCCTTGGTCTCTTGCTGCTGTCATTGCAAACTTTCTGTCTATTTCGGCTGTTTCTCTTAAATATGCAATTCTTCTTTCGGCTTCGTCTCCGCTTAAGTATTCTAGCTCTTCTTCGGCTTTCTTTACTTTTTCAT
>ERZ860710.20-NODE-20-length-112773-cov-9.783885_pt1 | contig 112773 bp, 109 predicted proteins | sample MGYA00509974_ERZ860710 | MGnify/ENA primary metagenome ERZ860710 (study PRJEB30046, sample SAMN00715261) | human gut metagenome | study: EMG produced TPA metagenomics assembly of the A metagenome-wide association study of gut microbiota in type 2...
TGATTCGCCGCTGTACGTTTTCGTTGAACGGAATCTGGCGCGTCTTGCCGGTTTTCTGTTCGATTTTGTAAAGTGCATCTCTATCGAGCACGTCTTTCCATGTCATTGACAGGACATCGGACACACGGCAGGCCGTACAGAAAGAGATGCAGCAGTAAAGTTCCCAAAGATAATTGCCGTCTTCATGAAGGCTGGAGAGCAGGCGGAGGAAATCCTTGAATTCCAAAGGTTCGGCGGTAGTGATTTGACCTTTGACTGACATAGGCATATAGAATTTATGTTAATAATGCGACATCACATGCCTGTTTGGGGTGTCGGGGATTCCTGAAAGAGGGACATGACTTTCGCCCACGTTTCCCGCATCCGGAAATAGTCGTCGTAGCCTTTCTGGTTGATGAAGAAGACGTAAGGCGGAATGTCGGCCTGCTTGAAAAGGTTGTACTCTTTTTCGTCGAGTTTGCGAACCGTGGGAAGTCCCGTTCTGCATAGGGCTTCGTTGACAATCCAGGCTCCCCGGAAGTTATCCATCCGGAGTGAGTCGATGCAGACCACCTCGCCCACACAGCCATTTATCAGAAAGTTGCACACGCACATCAGGCAGCAGGTGTAGTCGATGTCCCATGCGACCAGATAGCTTTGCGGTCGGTCGGCCTTGGCCGCCAACAGCGTCCGGCCACTGCCTGCCGTAGGGTCGCACACCGATAGGATTTTGGCATCCGATTCTTGCTTGCCCATTGTTATTTTCGACATCAGGTCGGTAATGTGCGCAGGCGTGAAGAACTGGCCTTTCTGTTGCTGGCCGCTCTGGGAAGTCAGAGCCATGAACAGGTCACCGAATGCATCGTACCAGCCGTGCCGTTTGATTTGCTGTGACATGATTTGAATCCATGTGGCGAACATGTCGTAGAATACTTTGGTCTGTTCTTTATTATACCTCCAATCGGAGAGCGGAGGCGTGTCAGGGAGCGAGAACCCGTGTACGATGTAGCGCAACAGGTCCTGAAAGACGGTCTTCACGTCCAGTCCGTTCCGATACGTGAAGTCGTTGATTTGTTTTTCCAGTTCCCGGACTTCTGCCGGGGCGTTGTATCCTTTTGCCATAATCTTAATCTTCACATTCTGCCAGAAGGCGTTTTACATTGCGGATTTTCTCGTCGATGCTGTCCAGCTTTGCGAACGAAGGGGTACATTTGGTGCGGCGCATTCCGGCACCCCAACCGATGTTGTTGGCGACCCGTGTGAGTCGGGCGTTCTCTTTGCTGCGGCTTTCTTCAAGACGCTCCAGCCGTTTTTGGAGAGTTGCTTTCTTGTATTTCATGTCTGAAAAATTAAAAAGGCGAAGAACTTTCGCTCTCCGCCTCGGGTGAATAAATTGTGTTTACTAAGTCGTTTCATCGGGTATTTCATTGCCCGTAAAGGGATGATATAACGGTGTGTTGCCGACAGCTTCGGCGTCAATGGCAAAGCTGCCGAGTTCCACATCATAGAAGAGTTCCAGTTTCATCGGTTCGGTGGAGGCAATTTGTTCGGCCTCTGATTGCGACAAACCGGAAATCATCAGGCTTTTTACCCTTTCTCGGAAAGTTTTCGGGTTGGTTTGGGGTGTCGTCCAAACCTCAACGATTTCCTCTTCGTCATCGGTAATGGCGACAGAGTGGTCGAGAGTATGCAATTCTTTCATCATTTTGGTTCCTCCTACTCTTCGTCCCAATAGTTTTTCTTGTACAGCTCCCGCTGCTGGTCGAAAGACAAGGAGTTCCACCAGGCGTCGAGGTCCTCGGCATCGCCGGACAGCCGTTTGTTTTCTTCCAGATCAAGGTGTTTCCACCATTGGTACATTCGTTCTTTGTACTCTTTCATTGAGACGAAATAGTGAGCCTCTTCACACGAGTCACACCAAAAATCGTCATCGGAATCATCAATGTCCGAGATGTATTCATTCGTATTGCCATCGACCCATGCCCGTACCTGAATATCACGGGAGCCGCAACATTCGCATACATTGATTTGACTTTCATCTTCCTCCTCCCTTTCGGTAACGAACCTTTGTCCGTCATAGAGTTCGCACGCCCGTTCCACGATTTTGTCACGGGCGTTGTTGCCCAGTTCAGCATAGAAGCGTTCGGCGGCACCTGACAACGTGGCACTGCTCAGACCGCACCATTTTGCCCAGAAATGCCCGGCCATGCCACCGAATACGGTTTTGCATTCCGCTTTGCTCCAGCGGTTCCACATGTAGTAGAAGAAGCTGGAGACGATGTTTTCATTTGTTCGTTTCATATTTTCAGATGTTTTAGAACCAAGAGATGAGAACCCAATCATTGCTCGGATCGCTTTCTTTGATCAGGAGGTCGAGCATATTTATAAAGTCTTCTTTGCTTGTTCGTGCTCGGTTCAACTCCTCGTGAAATTCCTCGGCATGTGCCTGATATGTTTCATTTTCCTCACCAATGATCGTTCGCAAGCGTTCCAATTCAATGCGTTGAACTTCGTAATCGTCATCGAACTCGTCTTCTGCCGAATTGGCGATATCGAACATTGATAGGATGTTGTAAAATGCTTCTTGTCCGTCACCGCCGAACATTCCGTGGTTGCAATTCATGTATTCGATGCGGTAGATTTTTCCGGTGTGTAAACTTCTGCTCATATTGTATAGATTTTTATTGTCGGTCAAAAAATGAAATCGACGATGACACGCTTGTCGCCGGAGAGTAACCGCTCGTGATTTACATCATCGTATTTGTAGGTGATGTATTTCTTCGCTTCACGGATATATTCTCCACGTACCCAGACCGGAGCGGTTTCGCGGTCTGAGAGGCGGAAGAGCTCTCCTTTTTTGAGTTGGCGGATTGTTTTCTGTTCCATCGGCTGCAATGCCCAGTTTCATTGCGGCATTCCGCATTTCTTCGTATCTGATGCGATGACAACCGGCCGTCAGAATGTCGTTCTTGTATGAATTGATACTCCAATTATGGTTGTTGGCATCATGGACAAGGTCATGTCGGAAGTCGGCTTCGTTTTTGTGGAACAGTTCAACCAGTTTCCAAAGGCGGACAGCTTCCTTGGCTTTGACCTGAATGCCCATTGAGGTCTCGATGCACCCGTTGTGTACCCGGAGCAACGCATTGAAGTCAAGGCCGTAAGGAACGGTGAACCATCTATTTGAAATTTCGCCCGAATACCATAGCTCTTTTTTCTCCTCAAAAGACATGTTGGCTATACGGTGCCGCTCCTCTTCCTCACGCAACCATCTCTCACGACGTTCGGCATACCGCTGCTCCCGTAGTTCTTCATTTCGACGATTGATTGCGTCCTGCCGTTCTTTACGTTCGGCAAAATGCTCCCACAGCAGCGGGTCGTCGGTACGGTCAATAAAGAGTTGAGAGAGCCGGGTTTTGTATTCTGCGGCTGATGTGGTTTGAAGCAGACCGCGTGCAAGAATATCGAGGAACAACTCCTGATATTCGGACTTGTTTTCTCTCGGTAGTTCACTGGAATAACGAGGTCGTTCGCCTGTTACGGTCCAGAATTTCGTAATGTCTTTTTTTGCGGTACTGCTCAATTTGGCCAGTACCGGCATGAGCCAGCGACCGGTTGCGGACTTTTGCCGTTTGTCAAGTCCCCAGAATTCAATCCAGCGACCGATGTTGAGCAGGCATTCTTTGACATGTTCCGTATAATTCTGAGTGCGGGATTTCTGCTGTGCATTGATGTAATCACTGATTTTTTCTACTTGATCGACAATGTAATATGCCGATTCGTAATAGCTGTATTCCGACAGCCTGTCGTTGTATAGGGAAACCGACCGGGGCGTGTAGAAAATCAGTTCTCCGTAGGGAATCGCTTTCCGCACCATGCCCATGTGTTTGCAGGTGGTGTTGGAATAGGTCCGGGTTGTTACCAGATAGGCTTTTTGCCCTTGTTGATTTGCTTCTACCGAGGCACATCGGAAATGTGACCCATAGGAATAAATATCTTTGCCCTCGAAGTAGAAGTTGCGCCCATTCCGTGCGCTATCCTGACTTTGATGTGCCCATAGATGGGCGACCATCGGGGCATCTACGACGTATCTCATGATGTTTCTGTTTTATCTGTTGAAGAATAGTTGAAAATGAAAAAGAGAAGGCGATAACCTTCTCTCTCGTGTTAATTTTTATAGTCGTTCGAGAACCTTCCGGAGGAATTTTTTGCTCAGTACCTGTTTGCAGACTGTGACACCGGACCACCCGTTACCGGAGTTCTTGTCGAGCAGTTCCCTTATGAATGTCAGCCAATCTTTGACCGGTTTTTTGTTCAGTACGGCCAACAGGCGTTCCGCTTGAATCGTCCAGTCGTGAAATTCCGGAGACCAAGGGGCGTTTATCAGTTCGGACATGGGAATCGTGAACATGTTTTTCCCGATTGGCCTGACAGCCGGATTTTGCCCTACGCTGCGCACGGTATCGGCAATGGCCTGTTCAATACGTTCTTTCTCCCGTTTATACTGTTCTTCCAAACGGTCGAGTGCGTTGATTTGGTCTGCTAAAATACCCATCCGATAAAAGGTCTTTTTATGCCGAATTCCTCGCTGGCCTCATCGCTTCCGCAGTCACATTTGCCGACGGGCTGCCCTGAGCCGCATTTGCAGAGATCGATGCCCCAATGGTTGACGCAATGATTGCAATTACAGAAGACCTGCGGCAAACGTTCTCCCGTAAATCCTATACGGTTGAAAACCTCGCGGCTCATACTGTTACTTGCGCCGTTCTCGAATGTTACGGTCATCGCTCCGCATACGCATTCCTGAATGTATTGTACCTGTATCATGTCACGCGGATTTGAGTTGGAATTCGATGCCGGAAGGCAGTTTGGAATAGTCCACTTTTTTCAGGAAGCGGTCAAATTGTTCCTGGGTAACGATGTCGTTCTTGGAAGCATAGTCCCGCCAGTTGAATACGCCCGTGTTTCGATGGTCGTAGTAGATGAAGTTGTCGAGTGGCATTCCACAGCGAAGCACGTGGAGTTTGACGGCGAGTTCCTGATCGATTTTCGCCTTTTCATTTGCCGCATGGGTTTTAAGGTCTTCTATTTTCTTCCGTTTGGCGGCAAGCAGGGCTTCGTGTCTGCGTTTTTTAATGTTGGCGGGCAGATAATACCCTTCGGCAATTCGGGTTTCCACAAGCTGGAATTCTTCCTCTGTGAGAGGGGTGAATTGATAGCGAACGGAGGTGTCCTCAAATTGTTCTTCGGTCAGTTCTTCGAGTTGTTTGATTGCGGCGCGGGCTTCCTCCTCCCAACGAGCGGGTATTCCCATCGTCTGAAGCAGGTAGGTGAAGTAAAGTTGGTCTTCCGCTTCACGAAGGAATCGGTCGTACTCTTGTTGGGTAATACGGAGTTCGCTCATTGTAACCTCCTTGGAGCTATTTCGCAAGTGGTAGAATCCGTTGCCTTGCGCATACATCGGTGCTCCTTTGGCGTCGCACAGGTGTAAGGCGATGAACGGACACAGTTCGGGAAAGGCCACTGCAATTTGTTCATGGCAACACCCTGCCATGCACCATTTCCAGACACCGTATTTGTCCTTTTCGTAGATGGTTGCTGTAATGCCGAAGTCGGCATGTCCGTTGCGGCAGTCATCGTCGAGCCGCACCTTAACGTCTATTTTGTAGCCGTTTATGATTTTTGTTGCGTTATATTTCAGTTTATCAGCCATTGCGGTATGTGTTAGTTTGTTGATAATGCAAATTCCGGGAATGGGAGCTCCAGACCGAATGTGCAGAGATATTCGGCTTGTTTTTGCCGGTTGTCCTCGGCAATTCTATCATCGATGTAAGCCTGGCATTCGCTCTTGAGCTGGTCGAGCCCGTCATCACCGAAGAATCCCCAGCAACTGTCCAGAATTTCCGTGTCGTCATCTTCCGGCGTAACCTGAAATCCGTACACTTCACCATGCAGGTATTCATTGTACGTGTCGATTTCATTTTGGAGGTATTCCTCGATTTTCTTGCGGCGGGATTGCGTGAGCACTTTCCAGCCGTATTCCTTTTTTACCTGTTCAACACTGACCGCCACAATCCCGAACCATCCGCTGTCCCATCGGCACGAGAAGGGGCCGGATGAAATGCTGAGACCACTATGGTCATAGAGGAAAAGGTTCAAAGCGACATGTTTTTGCAGGAATGATTTCCGAATGTTTCCGGGACGGCCGTCGCATACTTCGTCGAAGTCGAAATGTTCGTCGAACTCCTTTTCGGGACGGTAACGCCGGTGTGCCGTGTAGAACGTGCCGAGGTTGCTCCACTCGCGCGGACTTTCGGGGCAGTCATCGTAGTAGATATTGATGTGGTGTCCTTTATAGGTTATTTGTTCGTATCTGTTCATATCAGTATGTATAAGCAGTTTCCAACTCGCTTTCGTAATTCTCGAAAGCTATAAGGTTCTCTTCGTCCGTCACCTCCTGATCCCAGAACAGTTCGACAAAACGCTCTATCACATCCCGCATGGCGCGGGTGTATTGTTGGAGGTATTTTACGGCCCTCGTGCGCCGATCTGTCGTTTCGTATTGCATGATGATTTATGATTTTGATTGTTCATTCAAATGTCGTTTCGATAGTCGAGCAGGTATTGCTCGAAATGGTTCTCACAAATGATCTGGTTACGGTCGATGTCTGCGGAGAAATCATCCCACTTGTAACCGTAATCTTTCAGTAATTCTTCTTGCTCCGACCGGCTGAAATCCGTCACGTCGATTTCGCCTTCCCGCCAAAGCATGTTGTCCGTTGCGAATTTCCGGACCTCGGACACATTGTGTGCATCACGCAGAAACTCCGTCGGGTATCCGAGATACCGTTGGTGTATCCGGCTGGACTCAGTTTCAGCACACGGCAGTAAATCCGGGTGGCAGGTATTCGGCTCGCAATACCAGAATACCGTATCTGATATTTTCAAGCAGAATTGCAGTTGGTCGGGATCGGTGCATTGAATGTCCGGGTTAAGAAGCCGCCTCATGCGATTTCAAATTGTACCGAGAAGTGGAATTCTTTTCGGAGGTGAACAATTTCCGCCATTGTTACAGGGTCTTTCCCGTATGGATAGAAGATTGTGAACTGGCGTGTCAGGCACCGGATGCCTTTCTTTCGCAGTTTGTACAGCAGGTACGCCCTGCGTCTGAGTTGTTTCTTATTCATTGTCGTTACATTTTTAGAGGATACATAACGATGCGACTACCGATGTGGGGCATGACTTTATCCGTTCGATGTATGGTCGTCCGGAAGGATCCTGAAGCACGGCGTGTAGCCAGCGCCTCAGGATCCTGTCAAGGAAGACGAACTGAAAGTTTTCGGTCCATCACATCAAGCCTGCCAGGCGATGACGGCTTACTTCCTACGCCACTGGGCCATCTTCTTTTTGATGTCGATGCCGTTGTCGTCGAGCATCTTTTTCAATACGGCAAGCAGGCGCCAACCATTGCCGTTCTTATACTCTTCGGCCTTGGCCGAGAGGAATGCGAGCGACTGGTATTTGTCCAGCCGTCGCCCGCTGTCGTCGATGGCCGTACAGTTGTGAAAGCGGATGAGGTTTTGCATGGTGTAGAACGCGCCGGCACCTTTGTAGGCATCCACCCACGCCTTGCTTTGGGGCGTGGCGTGCTTCATCTTGAACCGCTTGTCGTTGAACTTCGTCACGGCATTGTAAAGCTGGGTGGCATTTTTAGCCGCTTCGATATGGTAGGCCGCAAGCCGCAGCGGGCTGTAGAGTTTGGAGTTCAGGTCCTGCACGAAGATGTTGTGGCTGCCGAAACGCTTGTAAGGAATGCCCTTGCATCTCTTGACAGGCAGGCCCTCGACATGCGCTTTCAGTTGTTCGATGTAATCTTCCGCCATAGCCGTAGCGACCTTGACGTTGAACCAGCGGTTCCTGTCCGCGAAGTTCTCGGGGTCGTTTCGCTCCATCTTCTGTTGGGCACGCAGTTCGTCGAGCAGCATCTTCCACTGGTACTCATAGCCCAGACGGTGGATCATCTCCGTCACGCCGACCGGATTCCAAGCGCCGTAGTCCTTGTAGGAGAGCATGTGGAACATCTGAGCCATAACCCAGCGGCGGAACAGACGGCGGTTGGGTACGGTTCCCTTTTCGAGGATGTAATCGAAAATCGGGTCGTTGTCGTCCAGAATCGACAGTTTGCCGTTCTTGTTCGAGGCGACATAATCACCGCCGTTGGCTCCCTGCATGGCAAACAGACAGCTCACGTCCACGCCGACACTGCGGAGTGCCTCGATGCGTTCGTGCGCCGTCTTGGGCAGTTGTGCCTGTTTGATTGATGCCGCAGGGTTTTCTGCGATGGTAACTTTTTTGCCTGCGATGGCAAGTTCCGTCCCGCATGTCGGGCACGTAACATTCGTCTCTTGTTTTTTCTTCATGATTAAATAGTTGATTGATTATTATTCGGCTCTACCCATTGTCTGAGTATTACCAGGTCCTTGTCTTCTTTGCTCTGCCAGAACCACCGGCCGAACTTCTCGGGATTCCATTTGAAGCCGCCGAGCAGTTGGCTGAGGATGAATAGTTCCAGCTCGATTTGTGATTTGTCGCGCCGCTCTCCATAGAGCATGTCGTCATCACTCAATTCTCTTTCCGGTAATGCCATGAAATAGCGGCGCGATGTACTCTCGCTGCGTTCCGACGGAATCGAGTGCTTGTAACGACGGTACAGCTCTTCCACTTTCGAGAAGAACTCCTCTTCACTGCAATGCGGCACTCCGAGAACGCCTTCATATGAGCTGTTCCGGATGACGTACTTGCCGTCCACTTTGAGGCTCCGCATTTGGAAATCAACCTTGAAACGCGCCCCGTTTTCTACGGCACTGACTGTTTCCTGATAGATATTGTCCATAGCTTCTACGAATTGGTTATGTCCGTTCTCCTGAAGGCGGGAATGCTCAGCTTCAGGTTGTCGTTAATCAGGAATTTCCTGTCGCACTCGCAAATGATGTGGGTGTCCGTTACCCGCTTGATTCTCCGTGTAACTTCATCGTGGGAGGTATATGGCCGCCCGTCCTTGGTTCCGTTATCTATATCTCCCGATATATGATACCAGTTTCCGATTTCAATGTCTTTTACGTTCATTTTTTATCTGGTTAAATTGTTTGTCATTAAATGCACTCGAATCGCTGACGCATGGCTTTATAGCTCTGATAAATACAGTAGGTCCTGGATCCAGAACCAGGTAATCGCCTGGTCAGGATCCAGGTAGAATACTGTATGTTAAATTCGATTCCTCGTGCAAAATCGAGCTGCGTTGCCCGTAAGTCTCAATCAGGCCGGCACATTGCTTTATCAGTTCGATATGAGCAGCTATTCAGCTACGGACCTTGTCCACAGGCATCTAATCAGATGCCTTGGACTACGGTCCTTGATGTTATTAGCTGCACCATTAAACTCCTGACCTTGACCTTTTCACTTTGTGCTAAGTTTTGCCGTTCTTAGGATTGCGGCACGTTGCTCTAATAGGTCGATGTGCGCCGCGATTTGAAGTCCGGGCAGCGACGTCGTGTTCCTGATAGTGAATAACGACGTCATTGCCGGGACTTCATTGCTTGCGGCACGCTGATTCTTGTCCCCTGAACCGCAGTTTTCCGTGCTGAAAAAATCTCATTCGGACGGTACATTCCTTTATTTTCCTGATGTTCGCTGCTCTGTTCTGCTGGCCTGGGATTCTCCTCCATCCACTCGGATGGAGGGAAGCTCTGGCCGCAAGTTCAAGAGCTGCACAACTGAAATTCCGATCTCGACTTTTGTAGCTGTGTACTCAGCTTCTCATGATTCTCTGAATATCGGCACATTGCTTTATTGTTTTGATGTACGCCAGTTTCGGAAGCCGGATGGTCGCCGTCGTATGACGTTAGGGATACGACGGCGCCGGACGGGCTGTATCGAAACTCGGCATGTTGAATCATATTCCTTGAATCACCGCGCTTTCGTGCTAAAGGGGAAGTTCTCATAATGACAGACACATTTCTTTACTTGCATGATGTTGCCCGCGAGAGCCCAGCTCTTGAGGAGTCTGAAGGTGATGGTCCGATCACCTTCAAGACTCTCGATAGAGCTGGGTTACACGCGGGAATCTCAAATCCATTCCTCGAACTTCTGCTGATGTGTTTCAGTTCATCGGATGTCAGGCAGGCGACACATTTCTTTACGACTTCGATATATTACAGGAGGAACCAGAACTCACCGATCCTCGCCGGTTGTTAGACCGGCGAAGATCTATGCGTTCTGGTCTGCCATCCTGTAACATTGAATTTTGCCTCTTCATCCATTTACCGTGTGTTCGGTATATCCTATAATGATGCTACCAGCGTGTTGTACACAGCCCGACTTGTCAGCAGGGCATTCCTCATGCAACCAATCGTCAGATAGCCGGGGATGTTGCCTCCGGTTTTGGAACGGTTCGCTTTCACATTACGCCCACGCCCCCGGACAATACATCCGTCAGACTTGTTTCTGACATATCCCAGACCTCCGACTTTGCGTTTACCGGTTGCGACTGCCCGCAAACAATCCATGGCAAACATATTCAGTTCGTCAAGGTCTTTCCGCACGTTACATACGGGAAGAATCTGTGTCGCCCAACTGAACTCGCCGTTGCCCTTGTACAAATAGCGGTTCACGGAATTGACTGCCTTTGTCAGCGTCGTATTCCGGTTGCGAATCGTTCGTCGTTCGATTTCCTTTTGGAAGGTTTTGATACGGCTGGACGAGAGAGAAATCATTTTGCCCTTAATGCTGAACCCGAGGAATTTGAACCAGTGGTCAGCGGTCAAATATTCCACCTTTTTCGGATTGAGCTGCATGGATTTCTCAGACAGTCGCTTCCGGAGCAATTTCATCGCCTTTTCGTAGTCGGCGCCGATGAAAAGCATATCGTCAGAATAGCGTACATAGTAGCCATTCATCTGCGAGAGTTCTTCATCGAGGTCATACAGGAGCACATCTGCCAGCCAGCTTGCGACGGCACACCCTTGTTTGAGCGATTGGTATTTCCTTTTGAGGCAGTTATCCTCGTCGAAATACAGGTCGGAATGATAGTATTTCCGCAGCACGTCGATTAAAGCGGAATGGCCGTACTTGGCTTCTACCTTATCGAATGCCTCATCGATGAATTGAATCGGTACGCTGTCGAAATATTTGGAGAGGTCGGATTTCCAGCCCAAAACTCCGTTCTTTGCAGCGTTCACGATCTGATGACTGACCTCGGTAACCACTCGGCCGCAACCTATTCCTGTCTGGTAGGACTTGCAGGTCTCGTGGAGCATTTCAGGCATCAAGTCAAACAGGAGGTCGTTGGCGATACTGAGTATCACACGGTCCATCGGCTCGTTTACATACACTGTGCGGAACTCGCCGTTGTCTTTGGGGATTTGAGCCGTATGGGGCGGAGAGATTTCATACTTTCCCAGCATCATGGCTTCAGCCATTGCCAGCCGGGTATGTTCGTCGGTCAGCCGGATGAGCTGGTCTTTCCGGATGTCTTTGCCCACACCTTTCTCGATTGCTTTCGTCCATCGCTCGATGTCGAAAAACATTTGCAGAATCTTTTCTGCCATATTATTACTCATTTTATTTGTTCCTCCTTGCATACGAGTACATCCCCGACAATGTAGTCGGACAAGCTCGGATGATTCTCTTTGAAAATGCGTGTAGCCGTTGGGTTGTGTTTAAGACCATGCACCTTTCCTTCCTCATTCACGACCATGATTTCCGTGTCATTCAGAAACACGAGTTCGATGTCTCCTCCGACTATTGCCTGCATTTCCTCCAGCTTAAAGTCGGTTCCATTGGCAGGTTGCACCGGTTGGCGCGTCCCATCGGTTTTAATAATTTCAGCCATTTATTTCTTATGTGTAAAAGTTATTATTGTCTGACCGTCATAGCCGCATTGCACTTTCAGCCCGAAAGCCTCGGCATCGGAACTGATGCAGCAGATGTCCCAGACGTTCAGTTTGCCTGCACAGGTTATGACGGTATTGTTTTCCGAGATATGCGGTGATTTGCCTTTCAATGCAGCACCGCCGGATATTCCGCGCAGGATGATTCCGCGCTGATGTGTTGTAAGTTCTTTCGTTTCCATAGGCAAATCGGAATTTGTTAAAGAATAGATGCTATCCGAATGTTCCGGCGGAATTCGGGCATATTTTTTTGTCGGTACACGTTCAATTATCGCATACCGGTCATCGGGTTCAGAACCCGAAACAAGGGGCGCACGGTGCCGTCAACACACGGATTCCGACCCAGACGAGCACGAGCAAGCCTGCGACGAATACCGTATTCAGAATGGCATCCTGCCGTTTGCGGGCAAAGGCGATTATCTTTTTCATGACTTTGATTATTTCGATTATACATTTTGCAATCGGGCACAAAAAAGGCACGAGTTCTCGCCCGTGCCTGCACCGATTATTTCTCACTACATTAAGCTGCCGGCGTCGGGGTCGGCGTCAGTTGCGGCATTTTGATGATACGGCAGCCCTCACCAATGAGCACACGATATACTCGGACGAGGTTGCGCCCGCGAAAACTGCTAACTGTTACACTTTGCACACCGGCTTCGCCCAGTCGTTTCAGCATGGGTTTGGCAGCTTTGAGATGTTTGAAGCAGCCGTAACTCTCGGTTCCGGCATTGTTATATACGTCTATCATATTTTTACTGCATTAGTTTTTTTAGGAATTTCCAAGCCTGCGGGCTATACCTCCGGCACACGAAATTTTCCAGAGGTTCTGTGCGTTCATAGCCGCAATTCAGGCATAAATACCGCACGAATTTGTGCGTGATGAAGTACAGCATCCCCGTTTCATGGCTTTTGCAGCGGTCGAAATACGGGGAGATGCCGAGCGCAAAGTGGGCAGAAAAATTTTCCGCCACTTCATTGAAAGCGATGAGTTTGTACATGACCGGATACGAAAAGGACAGCGCACATTTTCTGCACGCTGTCCGGCTCTGATTATATCGGGTTCGTTATGCCGTTACGCTGCAATCGCTACGGTTTCAGCTCCGTTTCTCGGTTTTCTGCCACGTCTGCGGGCAGGTTGTTCCGCCACCGTTTCGGCAACGGTTACGGGTGCCGCACTTTCGGCGGTAGCTTGTTCGGCAGACTGTTCGGTCTGCACCTCTTCGGGCTGTGCGGCGTCTTTGGGCAGTTCCACACGGAAATTCAGTGCCTCCATGAGTGCTTTGGTGGCATTGTGGATGTACTTTTTGCGGTCACGTGCCGAGCGTTCCAAGTCCTTTTTGGTCGGCATTAACCCGATTCGTGCCCATACGCTTGCGTCGAGGTCGAAAACTTTGACCGTAACGCCTGCGGAGGTGCGGATGATGAGCCGGTGCGGAGTTCCTGCACGGAGTTTCGAGCGGATACCGTCGTTCGATTCGCGGAGCAGCGATTCTTTGGTCTTCACTTCCCAGAACGTAGTCACCACGTTGCGCAGCACGCGGAACATTTCGTCCTGCGTTTTCACGGTCGCTTCGTAATCGGCACCGAAAAAGTGCATAGCCGTGTTCTTGCCGTCCTTGCCGGCATACTCGAAAATCACACCTGCGGCATTAACTGCCATGTTTGCAAACTGTTCTGCATTTAACTTACTGATTGCCATAATGATAAATTTTTGTGAATTTCTATGCAATAGTGCATATTGAGGGCACTGCGGAATCGAACCACACGTTCTACGGATGGCAAAACGGCACGACCTGTGCGTGCCCAAAAATCGCACGCTACCTTTCACCCGATAGCGTGCAGATTTCATCTCAATTTGCACCTCACTAAAACGTGCCCTATACTCGCTATTTCGGAAAAAAGCCCTATATTTGCATTGTTCACACACAAAAGCAGTTTTCCGCTGTCATGGCAAGCCCGACATACTCCAATTTCCGACGGGTGCTTCTTTGGCACGTCCCCCGTCTTTTCCAACGGGGCAGCTAACATTCGGGCGGTTGGCGGCTGGTGATTGTGGGCATAATCTCGGCAATGCCCTTTTCTCAAGCTCCGTGCGGATTGTTTTTACCGCATAGCGATTTTTATCTCCGGCTGCGCAAGGGCAGACTTATGGCATTATTTTATCGCCTCCCTTTTCCATACGACTCTCGCCCTCCCAAAATCACGGGCTTTGCGTATGCGGACAAAATACACGTATTTTGACCGTTCCGACTTGCTACATTGGTTTGTAGTCCTGCGCGGTGTGGTTGTTTGACACCCTCTTTAATCGCTCCAAAGCGAACAGGCGAATTTTCGTTTGTCCGAGCCACGAAAACAGGTTTCCCACAAAAAAGGCTCTTTGTTTCTCGCTGTTGCGGTTTTCGCTGTCTGTTTCTTATTTACTGACTTTTTTTTGTTTTTACTATTTACAGACTTTCGGCGTGTGTGCCGTTTTTGAAAGTCTGTATATTTTTTGTTTCTGTTTTCCCCGTCTGTTTGTCGGGGCTGTTTCCCTTTCGGGTTCAATTCAACTCTAAAACAAATTTTTCAAACCGCAAAATTTTTTTTCGTCCGATTGAGAAAAACGGCTCTAAAATGAGAGTGAACGCCCGCGCGCGATGGCTATTTTTATTCGATTGAAAATCAATACATTACAAGAAAGTGGAATTTTTTTTATGAAAAAATTACGGTTCTCGGAGCAAAAAAGGTGAATTTCTGCGTTTTGAACTGAGCCATAACGCATTAAACAGAAAACCTCGGAAATAGTAACGATGGCAATTTAGCAAAGAAACGCAAGGTAATGAAATAGAACGGTTGCCAAGTCATTACCCGATAGTGCAGTAAAGTTTTTCTTTGTGTCGTCACGTTTCATCGTTCTGCGTTAGTTTGCATATTAATGTATAACTCGCTGATAACTAATTTTGTACCAAAAAAGATTAGATTATGCGAAGTACATTTAAGGTGCTGTTCTACGTGAACGGAAGCAAAGAGAAAAACGGTATTGTCCCCATTATGGGACGAGTAACAATCAACGGTTCGGTGGCTCAATTCAGTTGCAAGCAGAGCATCCATAAAGACCTATGGGATGTGAAAGGCAACCGAGCCAAAGGCAAGAGCAAAGAATCGAGAGACATCAATTTGGCTTTGGATAACATCAAGGCTCAAATCATCAAGCACTACCAACGCATTTCGGATAGAGAAGCGTTCGTAACTGCCGAAATGGTACGCAATGCCTATCAAGGTATTGGAACAGAGTATGAAACCCTGCTCCGAGCATTTGACAAGGAGAACGAAGCCTTTGCCAAGCGTGTTGGCAAGGATCGTTCACTGAGTACATATCAAAAGTATCTCACTGTAAGAAAATATCTTGCAGAGTTTATTAAGGTACACTACAAGCGTACAGATATTGCGATGAATGAACTGACCGAAGATTTCATTCGTGATTATTGCTTGTATCTGAGAAATGAGGTTGGATTGGCTCAATCCTCTGTCTGGATATACTCCATACCATTGAAGCACATAGTAACCACAGCTCACTATAATGGCAAGATAGCACGAAACCCATTTGCTCAATATAAGGTTGACCCCGACCACAAAGAACGAGGTTTTCTAACCGAAGATGAGTTGCAAGCCTTTACAACTATTGAATTGAACAATCCCGACTTGGAGTTGGCTAGAGATTTATTCGTGTTCGGTTGTTGGACGGGAATATCATTCATTGACATTAAGAATTTGACAACGGAGAATATCACAATATTGGGTGGTTCTCCTTGGATTGTATCAAAGCGACAAAAGACAGGCGTACCGTTCCAAATCAAATTGATGGATATTCCTATGCAGATTATCAAGCGATACGAGCCATACAGAATAAGCAATACCCTTTTCAACATCGGTAGCCACGACACTATAAACAAACGTATCAAGGAGGTAGCCAAAATGTGCGGTATTGAGAAGCGAACTTCGTTCCATTGCGCGAGACACTATGATATGTCTTTTCGTTTGAAAATGAATGGCTTGCAGAAACTTATTTCTTGACAGGTAACGATTTAGAAACGAGCGAAGTTCTGTATTCTGTTTTGTTCTGCATTACATCAAAAGAACGCCATCTTGAACGCAAAAGTACAAATTTTATTTTGGAATCCAGATAGTTGGAGAAAGAAATTGCTCATAATCGGAAAAATTCCATAGCACAGATCTGTCTCCGTGTATATTCGCAGAACTTCTTCGGGGTTTGTTTGCCGTTTTGACGAGTAGGCGCTATATTTTTTCATCCTTTTATGGACTTATTTCTTTTTGGATGATACACTTCTTCTTACGTTCTTATTTCCCAAATATTTTAGGTACTTTTGCAATTGGATTTGGGTGACCATTTCCAATAGATTCGAAATAATAGGAGCGTTATGCTACTCTTGTAAGTGCGAAGCCTGAGAAACTGAAACACGAAATCAACAAGAATTGGCATGGCAGTTCCCACGTTATAGCGTGGGCTGCTTAACCATATCTGTTGATTAAGGTTTTCTCAGGGCCTGCACTTTAAGACGTGGTTACTGGCAGTGCCACGCTTCTCGTTATACTAATGCAATGTAGGGTGAATTATGAACAAGAAGCAAGAGGACAGAACCATTATTTTGGATAATGGAGAGATTGCTAAAGCGACTTTTCCTGTTGTCGTTTCTGCAAGTCGAAGCACTGATATACCAGCATTTTATTCCGATTGGTTTTTTGAACGTCTGCAGAAAGGATATTCAGCATGGACCAATCCATTTAATGGGAAGAAGAGTTATGTGTCTTATGAAGATACTCAGTTCATTGTCTTTTGGTCGAAGAATCCCCGTCCGCTTCTTAATCATATTGACTTCTTAAGAGAGAGAGGTATTGGATGTTATATACAGTACACGCTCAATGATTATGAGGAAGAGAAGTTAGAACAGGGCGTACCTCCGCTTGTTGAACGTATTGAGACTTTCAAACTGCTTGTTGCCAGGCTTGGGATGGGTGCGGTTGTATGGCGATTTGACCCCCTTATTCTTACAGACAAGATTGACATGGATAAGCTTTTGCGGAAGATAGAATATATAGGCGACCAACTTAGAGGATATACCGAAAAGCTTGTTTTCAGCTTTGCAGATATAGTTTCATACCGCAAGGTTAAAGCTAATCTTGAACGTAGCCATGTTAATTATATTGATTGGGCAAATGAGCAAATGATAGAATTTGCGGAGAAGCTCGTTCATCTTAACAAAGTGAAAGAATGGAACTATATTCTTGCTACTTGTGGTGAAGCTGCTGACTTGGATGGAGTGGAACACAATCATTGCGTGGATGACCGTCTTATGGTGCGTTTCGGATATAAGTCTAAGAAATTGATGGATTTTCTTGGTGCGAAAATAATAAATTCTGAACATAGTTTATTCTCTGAGATGGATACAATGGAAATACCACAAGGTGCAATCTCACTTGACAATGGCACATTTGCAACCATTAACAAGAGCAACAGAGACAAAGGACAACGTATAGCATGTGGCTGCATGAAGAGCAAAGACATTGGCGAATACAACACATGCCCGCACTTATGTGAGTATTGCTATGCCAATGCCAGCAAGGAAATGGCTGTTGCCAACTGGCGGCGGCACCAATTGAATCCTAACAGTGAAACGATAACTGGAAAATAAGATGTACGAAGACAAGATAAGGAAGTATCATCCTCTCACAATAGAGCATATAATCCAGATGGCCGAGGCCGACCTTCCTCTAAAATATCGTTCAATGCCATGGACTTATCAAGACGAGGCAGGCAGAAATCTTGAACGTGGCTCGGCGATACTCGAAACAGAGGAACTCTGTTCTGCCTATATGGCGGCCTATGGTCGTATGCATTGCCACAAACTCAACTATGCTTTAGACAAATCACAAGGGAAAGGAAACTTCCCTTATGGTGAAGTGCGGAATGGCGTTGAGATTTTCGACTGGGGATGTGGGCAAGGACTAGGCTCTTTGGCTGTTATTGAAAATCTGAGAAGGGAGGGACTGCTGTCTTGCCTTAAAAAGATAACACTGGAAGAACCTTCTGACATAGCACGTGAAAGAGCTCTGTTACATGTGAAGCAGGCACTTGATGATGATTCCTGCACAGTGGTAGAGACTTGTTCCGAATATCTTCCTTCGGACGATGCTTCGATTAGAGCTATTCAAAGCATCAATGTTGAACAGCCTTGTGTTATTCATATACTTTCAAATGTTCTCGATATTGAGTCCGTAAGCCTTAAAGGGATTTCCAAACTGATAACCTCTTCTGGGGCAAGGCATATTGTTCTGTGTGTCGGCCCTGCAAATCTCAATGAAAGCCGAATCAATGCCTTCAAGAATTACTTCAGAGATAATGGCATACGGGTATTTACTGACTTTAGAGAAACCTACTTCGGCAAACATTCGAATGGAAAGGCCTATGGATGTCTCATCAAGAGTTTTATATTCTCGCTAAAATCCCAAGAAAGCATTCTCCACAAATACAATTGTTTTGCCCCATTGCAATTCTTTGCATGCTATGAAGAGACGATGCCTGAGAAAAGAATCTTCAATGAAGGTGCTTTTGAGATAATGGCTCCGTTTGACATGACTGTGCGTAGAGGTTTGAATCCCGTTTTTGCACTTGTCAGCAACCTTATATCAAGAGGTATCCCGACGTACGCAAGTGAGCGCATTACAACTGCTCTTATGCAGCGAGAACAGACTGAGAGGGAAAAGGCACTAAAGGTAATAGCCCGAATACAGAAGACCATTATAGAGGCGTTGATAACCGGACGGATTGACCTTTTGTCTGAAGAATGGAAAATCCTTATCATAGATGATTGTACGAACATAGCCAATATCGCCGTTGAGGATTTTGCAGAGCTCTATGGGAATCTCATTGCAATGACAGAGAAATACGATGGCATGCTGTTGCCGAAAGTGAGTGTAGTTGATGTCCGTTCTGCAGCTCCTGACGAAGTTTATGATATGGTTATCGACGTGTCGGTTGACAAGTTTGCAGACCCTGAGCATGTGGCATTCTCAAAGTACAGGGCTAAGAATGATTGCTATTTCATTGTCCGCTCTTCCGAATCCGTCTACGAACCACGCATATTGTACACAACGGAACGTATTGAATATAAGTCGCTTGTGGAAAAGGAACCCAGCGGGAAATACATTCAGAACGAGACAACAGTGTCTCATCTTCGTTATTTCTTACAACTTATTTTCAGGAAACAGGATTTTCGTCCTGGTCAATTACCTATTCTCAATAGAGCCTTGAGGTTGAAGAGTGTAATTGGTTTGCTGCCGACAGGTGGAGGAAAATCTCTGACTTACCAATTGGCTGCAATGCTTCAACCCGGCGTAACATTGGTCGTCGACCCATTGAAAGGCTTAATGAAAGACCAATACGATGGCCTGCTCAAGACTGGCATTGATTGTATATCGTATATCAATAGCGATGTTACGATGTACCATGAGGAGGCCCATAGGCGTGAGCAGGCCCTTACTGGTTCTCAGATACAAATTATGTTTCTCTCCCCTGAACGGTTAAGTATCTATCGCTTTAGGGAGGTTCTGCGCTCCATGCGCGAGTCAAACGTCTATTTCGCATATGGAGTTATAGACGAGGTGCATTGTGTCTCGGAGTGGGGGCATGATTTCCGGCTTGCCTATCTGCATTTAGGTCGTAATCTATACAATTATGTGTTGCCAAAGGAGGTAGAAGGTACGGACAATCACATTTCTCTCTTTGGCTTGACTGCAACGGCTTCGTTCGATGTGTTGGCAGACGTGGAGCGTGAACTCTCCGGCAGTAATTCATATTCTTTGGAAGATGATGCAACGGTCAGATTCGAGAACACCAATCGGCTGGAATTGCAGTATAATGTTTATCCTATTGATGCTACAAACGCATCAAAGGCATGGGAAGTCGGAGACCTTAAGGAAACGGCTCTCATTGATGCAATCAATGACGCAACTGAAAAAATACAGGAGATACAAAATGAAGATGATATAAGTTATATAAAGGATCATTTCATTGAAAGAGAGAACCTTACTGATAGCGAAAAGGTATCTGCAATCAGGAATACGAATCTCTACACACACGTAGATAACTGCTGGTGCAAAGCGCAATACACAGATACTGCTGGAATTGTATTTTGCCTTCGCAAATCAGATAATGAGTATACGAACCTAAGTGTCCCCTCTGTCTCCAGGAAACTTAGGGCATACCGTGTCAGTAATTTCTCCACCTACAAAGGCGGGGACGATACTTCATGCCAAGATGATTTTCTGCTTGGGAACACACAGCTCATGGTGGCCACAAAAGCCTTTGGTATGGGTATTGACAAATCTAATGTACGCCTTACTTTCCATCTGAATTTCCCCAGTTCGTTGGAGTCCTTTGTACAGGAGGCAGGACGTGCAGGAAGAGACCGAAAAATGGCATTGGCAACCATAATGTATTCGCCTAAAAAATTTTGGAGTAAAAATGCCAGAACAGATGAATGGAAAGAATACTCTGCTGACTATATAAACAATAAGTTTTTCTATGACAGCAATTTCCTTGGCGAAGACTTTGAGCTGTATGTGATGGAATTACTCATGAGCAGGTTATACGTGCAGATAAGTAACGAGGAAATTCCTGGTATAGAAACTCGCAAAGTTGGACAAAGTAAAGGTATACTTCAATTCATCAACAGATACTCTAAAGGCACTATTCTTACATATTATGTGTCATATAATGAAGATAATTATGTCCTTGATGAATATAATAAATGTCTGTATGAAAAGAACATGCCATTGTTCAATACTCCAAATGCCAAAAACCTAAAAACTAAGCAAGGTTTCAAATTTATATCCAATTTCGGGTCTACCAATTACAAAGATGCTATCCAAAAGGCTATATACCGAATGTGTGTGATTGGGCTGATCGACGACTTCACCGAAGATTATTCGGCACAAATATTTCGTATCACAACAATCTGTCAGGACAGTTCCTGCTACTACGAACACCTCCGTTCATATTATCGTAAGTACTATTCCGAAGACAGGGTAGAAACGATGATAGATGAAGTTATGCAGATGGCTAAAAAAGAAGATGTCATCATGGCTTGTCTAAAACATCTTACAGCCTTTGTTTACAGAAGTATTGCCGACAAGAGAGCCCGAGGTATTTTGGATATGGAGCAATTCTGCAACATGGCTATCACCTCAAAAAAGGATTGGAAGGAAACAAATGAAGACTTAAAGGACTTCATCTATTACTACTTCAATTCTAAATATGCCAGGGAAGGATTTGTTACATACGACGCAAGTGTGAAAGCGGAAGTTCCTTTTTCCCTAAAGGATGACACCGATAGCGACAAGCATTCAGAAGCGGAAACCACGAGTTTTGAGCTGGTCAAGAAATATATGCGGGTAGTTGATGCAGACATTGTAAATAACGATGCCCAGAAAGACAATGTGAAGCACCTGCATGGTGCTGTCCGCCTTATTCGTCGGGCTGCTGCAGAAATGAATCCTGTCCTCAATCTGCTGAACATTTTCTGTATACTCTTCCTTGGTCAACAAGATAATGAAATGTTAGAAGAGGAAATTTGTAACGATTATGAGGAAGTCATTGAATACTATACTTCAAAAAACAACTTAATGTTACTTGATGAGTATGCAGATCTGTTCATAAGTCATGCAGCAATTGATGAATCCAGGAAGGATTATCTTCAAAAGCTTTCCTCTTATATTCAATTAAAAAGACATCTAAATAATTTAAAAAACATAGTATCCAAATACCAATAATATGATTGACGAAAAAATAAACAAAACTCTAACCGAATTAGAAGTTAATCTTCGGAATATAGAATCTGCTCGCAGACAAGTTGAAAATACCATCAACTCATACGATGGATTAAAAACGGTAACGGCAAATTATGTAAAGAGCCTTTCTACTATAAAAGACAACTTGGATGCACTTATTGCCACTATTGGAGAGGATTATAAGAATAATACCGAATCGTTTAGACAAGATTGCAAAGAAATCGAGACTTCATGTAATTCCTTAGTTTCAAAGATCAACGATGCTGTAGATAATATAAAAGGTGAAGTGTCTTCACAAATAGACAAATTCCATAAAAAGTTCATGTATGTAATTATATGTAACGTGATTGTCTGGGTTACCATGCTAATACTCTTCTTTATAAACAAATGATCAATTAATATCCCGATTCATTACGATATAGATATATTGGCGAGAATTAAAGTACGTTTCCTTCGTCCCACTCATCTGCATAGATGCGGTAATCCGTCCTTAGTTGACGGATTACACGCTTATGGATGATTTGGTAATAGATTGTCCCTTCCTTCCCGTGGCTGTGGAAAATCTGAACTTCACCTTGATTGAGGTCATACAATCACACTCGATTTATTTGCTCCCACTTGGCATACATCTCCCTTGAAAGCTCCACAATCTCGCGGCTCAGTTTCACAAGGTCAATGGTCTGCTTCTCCAGCTTGTACAGTAATGCCATCGCCTTCTTCTCGGAGAAGTGGCAGCGCAGTTCCTTCACGACTTGGTTGTAGTTCGTTCCAATGCCACGGAACTGGGCATGGAAGTCGGACAGTTTGGTGCAGTATTCCATCATTGCCTTGTCCACCTTCAGCACTTTGAACTTCTGTCCGAAGAAGTGCGCCTTGAGAAAGACGGCCTTCGCGTACAACTGTGATTCCTCGTACATCGTGAGGAACTTATTCCATTCCACATCATCGAAGCGCACCATCACGCAGTGCGTCTTCGGGTTCATTGCGGGATTTCTCCCGTACTTGCTGTTCTTTTTCATGTTGTTTTCTTTTTACTGTTTAATGATACTTCCTTAATCTAATCTCTGATTAAAAAACTTGGAAATTATCCGACTGCGGAGGATAATTCTGCCACGGCGGTGCAAGGATTTTCAGTTACCGGGAAGTCCCGGAGTAACTGAAAATATATCTTGCTGTGTCTTTGAGGACACAAAAATCCTCCGCCTGTCGGATTGATTTCCGAGTGTAATAACTCACTTTGTGTATCGGTCGAACCGATGGAGTACATCCAACGGCTCAACCTGTTCCACCGTAATCCCGTCAGAGTTTGCGCCATTGCTCGATGTCATTCCGGTAGGCCTCGAGGTGCAGGCGGACAAGGTTCTCTATAAGTCCGGATGCGCTCATGCCCTTCCCTCCGAGGTAGCGGACAACCCTGTCCAACTCGTCACGCACCGTCTCACTGACGAACACGGGCTTGCGGTTGATAATTTTGGGAACTTTGAGATAGGTGGTGCGGTACTCTTCTAAAGACAGCCTGCGCTGTTTGCCACTGATACGCTTCTGCGGCATTGCCGCTTCTCCGCTCGCCACTCCTGACGGTTCTTCTGCCATATGAATTTCTGCTTCTTCCGTGACGGTCTTGCCGGGCTGTTCCGGCTCCTCCGGTTCCAGACCGATACTCCTGTAGAAGTCGTCTATCGACTTGGAGGTGTAGGGTTCCCTGCGCCCCATTTTTTCCACGATTTCACGAGCTTGACGCTCTGTAATGTTTGGTTCTTTTTTCATTGTAAAAACAAATTGATTAAGTTATTGAATGTGGTCTTGGTCTATACCTCGACCGATTATCGGGAGCGAAGTAAGGTGCTTTAATACAGTCAGTCAAGCACTTGGATTTTCTTAGTCATTTTTGTACGGTTTTGCTTTATGGGGACTGACAAATCGGTGCGGACTTCACCGATTTGCCGGATATGAATAGCTGAAAGTACAAAGGTACGATTGGGGACAATTTTAAATTAAGCCCTTATTTTGGCTGTGGCTTCTTTATAAAAAAAGGGAATTAAAGGCTGAACGGAAATCGTATTCCACCGGCTTGCTCACAGATAACCGGCAAGCAGTACCCCGGACAATGACTACCGTATCGGCGCAACACGCTGCCACTTTTTGAAAATCCATTGCATGACAGCGGATAATGTATTTCTTTGTGGCAAAAGAAACAGTAACAATTAAAAGAAAGGCAATATGGAAATTGTATCAATCGAAAGAAAGACCTTTGAGGCAATGGTCGCCAAGTTCGACCGTTTCGTCAGCCGTATGGATGCCATCTGCCATCGGCACGGGGAAAAGAAAATGAGCGAATGGATGGATAATCAGGACGTGTGCCGTATGCTCAACATCAGCCCTCGCACGTTACAGACGCTTCGGGATAACGGCACGCTGGCTTATTCACAGATAAACCACAAGACGTATTACCGTCCCGAAGACGTGGAGCTCATTGTCTCCGTTGTGGAGGATAGAAGAAAGGAAGCGAAGTTCAAAGGAAAGACTATATGAATTAAATATAATGACAACACCCACTAAATCCAGAGTAATATGAATGAGTTGATTAACAAGGACAACAAGTGGATAATCCACTTTATGGGCAGTCTTGACCGACTGCTTGATAATGTAGAGCACCTGACCGCCAATTACCGCCCGACATTGGGCGGTGAGCGTTTCTTCACTGACAAGGAGGTGTCGGCACGGCTGAAGGTGAGCCGCCGGACACTTCAGGACTACCGCAATGAAGGGCGTATCGCCTATATCCAGTTGGGCGGTAAAATCCTCTACCGTGAATCCGACATCGAACGGATGCTGAATGACGGCTACCGCTCCGCCTACCGACAAAGGATAACTTGATTTTTCTTAAAGGAGTGCAGTTTGCCGTATGCCCTGTATTGCGGCAGCAATAGACTTTCGACAAAAAGAAAAAAGGAACGGCTTACAGACGAAGCGCAGTATTGACACTTCATCCGTAAGCCGTTCCTTTTCTGCTCTTATAATTACCCATCAGTTGCTTGTTTTTCGTTGTCGGATGCCTTTCAAACGTGTGGCAACGGAAACAAGTTACTGACGGGATGAACCTCAACTATACCATCGGTTATTACTCCTGCCACAGGAAACAAACAACGTAACAGGTGTTTCTCTTTTGGTAGTGCTGATTTCATTTATTATAAACCGTCTGAACAAAGCACTTTCTTTACTGCATATCCTGAATGCAATGGCTATAACCAGTTCAAGGTTGTAAACGTCATAACTGATACCATCCGGTTGCCTGATATATCGCATCGTATCGGCTTCATTCAGTTCATTGTTCTTATAGATTGCCCGTATTGCCTTGCGGACATTGCATGAGAACACCCCGAACAGGTCGGCAATCTCAAATTGCATCATCCATACGGGTGCGGTCGGCATAGTGACTGCACCCGTTTCACTGATTGTTATTATGCCTCTGCTCATAATCCCTTTATTTTATGATGATTATTTGCTATTTCTTCTTTTCGCCAGACGATATTTCCTTTCTTCGCTCCATCAGTTTGTCCATATCTTTGGAAATTTTATCATCGGTTATCCGTGCATATCCCTGTGTCGTCCTGATATTGGAGTGTCCCATCATCTTGGCGATACTCTCAATGGGTATATCTGCCGAAATCAAAAATGTTCCGAAACTGTGCCGACTTTGGTGATAGGTCAAGTTTTCCTCTTTCCCTATGGTTATTCCCAACTCGTGAACCTCAAACCATAGGGCATCACGGTTGGGAAGAGGAAACACGGGCTTCTCGTCATCGGTCGTGTTATACAGCGACAATATCCGCTCCGCTATGGGATGTAAGGGTATGAATGCCTCCACCTTTGTCTTTTTTCGGTTGATGCGGATGTACCGTCTGCCATCAGCGTTTGTTCCGATATGGTGGGGATGAAGAAGTTTGATGTCCACATACGCCAGTCCCGTCAGGGTGGAAAATATGAAAGCCCGTCTTGCCAGTTCCATACGCTTGTCATACATCGGTGTGGAAAGTATCTTCTTGAACTTCTCACGGCTGATGTACCTGTGCCTTGCTTCCGGCTTTGTCTCATATTCCAAGTCCTCACAGGGATTTACACGGAGAATCTCCTTGTCTACTGCAAGGTACAACAGTCGGTTCAGCCAACGCAGGCAATGGTTGGTCTGGGAAGCCCCGAAGTTCTTGCATTTCTTCAAGTGGGCTTTGTAGGACTTGCCGAAATCCTCCGTCACTTCTTCAAGGGGAATATCCTTTTTACCGATGGACGTAAGAAAATCCGTCAGGTACTTCTGATAATACATTGAACTTCGATAGGAAGAAGTCGAGTCTATTTCTTCGGAATGCTTCTTCAACCGCTCACGTTCCCATTCTCCCATCTGTAGAAGAGTGGTCGGATGGATGTTGTTCAAGGATATGTGGTTCTTCAAAATCTCGGCACTGACCACACCTTGCGATTTCAGTATCTCATTGTAGGCTTCCTCTGTCAGTCGTAAATATTCTCGTAAGCGGTTATTTTCCCTTACGGATTTAATCTCGTTTTTCTTGCTGTTCCATTCTTCCGGTCGGCAATAAATCCCCGTACTGATGGCAGTCTGTTTGCCGTCAATGGTTATGCGGCAGAGTATGGCGGTCGTACCGTCAGCCTTTACTTTGCTGCGGTTAATGTAGGGTAAAAGTGAAAATGTGCTTCGCATATAGTTTTCTGTATTAAAGGATTAAAGAACTAATTGAAAATCTTTGGTGGCTTCTATGAACTTGTCCATGTCCTCGAAAAGTTTCTTCGGGCTGACACGGGCATAGACCTGTGTTGTGGAAATGTCGGAATGTCCCAGCATCCTACTGATGGTTTCTATCGGCACACCTGCTTCAAGCGTAATCAGCGAGGCGAAGCTGTGCCTCGCCTGATGATAGCACAAATCATCCTTGATGCCTGCCAGTGCCGCCAACGCTTTCATGTGTCGTCTGAGATTTGACCAATGCAGCAAAGGGAACAGGGTGTCCCTATCCTCACTATGATATTTTTCAATCAGCGCAATCGCTTCCGGTAACAGTTTCACACAGGCACGAAGTTCGTTTTTCTTTCTTCGATACTTCAACCACAAAGCACCGTCCTCATCCGTATATAGGTTCTCGTGGGTAATCGAGACAACATCCGCATAACAGACCCCGGTGTAGCACCCGAAGAGAAACATATCCCTTGCCAGTATATGGGATTTGCGGTAAGCGGGTATTTCCACATCACGGATTTTCTCAAACGATTCACGACTCAATGCCCGTGGTGTCGTTTCCGTCTTCTTTGGTAAGGTAAAATGCTGGAAGTGGATTCTGTCGGCATATCCATCCTTATACGCCAGACGGCATATCTTCTTCAGGATGGCAAGATGATGGCGGACAGTATCAATCGCATAGCCTTTCTCTTCCGTGGCAAAAGACTGATAGTCGTGGATGAACTGCTCTGTCAGTTGTCCAAATGCCAAATCTTTCACCTTGTACTTGTTCTCGATGAACTCCCCGATTGTCAGGCGCATATAGTGATAACCGGGATAAGTCCCTTTTGCCCTGTCTATGCCGATACGGGCTTTGAGGTCATCGCAGACAACATCCGTCATTCGCATGAGCGTCATCTGCGTTTCCATGCTGCCCTGAAAAAGGTTTTTCACATCGGTAGCATCAAAATCAACCTTGCGATTCACAAGGTTGTCAAAGGCATTGTTTACCGCTAACAGTAACTTTTCAATCTTGGCATTGATCTCAACCGCTTCCTTGCTTTTGCCGTTCAGACGGCTTTCACGTGGATTCCATAATTCGGGAGTGCAGGACAGTTTGCATCCGAACTGTGCCATTGTCCTGTTTACCGTAATGCGTCCCATGATGGGAGCTTTTCCCGACTTGTCCGGTCCGCTCTTTTTGAGGTAGAGCAATACCTTGAATTTTTCTACTTTCATACGCTTATACTTTTTAGTGCAAAAATACTTGCCATATAAGCGTTCCTTGATATGCAAAATACTGTGTATGAGTGCAAATAAAACGGTGAGGATTTCTTTTCATCGCTTACCGTTACCTGTTTTTGTTTCGGTAACCGCCCGGCTAACGGTTTGGTAACTGAACAACCTCAATATTCTGTTGTCGTTTGCATTTTCCACATTTTGCAGAACACAGAAATACAGCTCATTTCAAACGACTTACGTTTAATCTTTACCAGTTCATTATTGCTTGCTTCGCCTTGTATATTCCACCTGAGTAGGCATACATTCGCAGTGTTAGCCTTGAACTATGGTATGCCGATAGAGAGTGTAAGCAAGATTCTCGGACATACGAACATTACCACAACGCAGATTTACGCAAAGGTTACTAATACCAAACTTGAACACGATATATCAATGTTTGAGAGTCGAGTTTGTGAAAGGTTTGCAATCTAATATATATGGATATGGAACGAGCAGTTATAACAATCAGCGAATCAGGCAAAGTGAACATTCCTGATAGCAATATATGGATGTCGTTTACGGAACTTGTGGTGCTGTTCGATGTGGCAGCATCCACACTAAAGGCTGCAATCCAAGCTATACACAAAAGCGGAGTGATAGCAGAACACACTCAACATTGCGAAGTAATACCATATACCTATTGGGCTACCCTCTACAATATGGATATGATTATAGCCCTTGCATTTCGCATCCATTCATACGGTGCAGAGAAGATACGGGGTGAGGTGTTAAAGAGAATATGCGGACGAAAAGAGAAAGTATGTTATCTCTTTTCGCTTGCCAACTCTCCAATAGGTATGTCGTAATATCAGTATATCGGCAAACTAATAAGTCGGTAAGTCTGCATATCGGCTGATTAGTCAGTCAAGGTAAGCCCGAAGATAGGTTTTTGACCTGTTTTCGGGCTTGTTTTGTTTATGCACCCCTCAAACTCCAATCCCCATAGTACTTTATTCACTATTCTGCTATGATTTGCGTAGCAACTTATCCGTCAATTACTTATATTTTTGCAGCTGACATTTTTTTGAACTTAAAAGCATTTGGAAATGGAAGCTAACAAAGTAACGTCAAGCCATAAACCGCCATCAGATGATGGTATGGCAAAAGAAGAATTTATCCGAGTGGGAACAACTCTCTACAAGATTGTGGAGCAACCGAGACTGAGCGGTGGATATGTAAAGAAGCGTATCCCCTGGAACAATGAAACGCTCCGCCAAGACTATGGCAAGGACTACATCGGCAGCGTTCCCAAGTATGGAAGATTCTGTACCGTACCCGAACACATCGGCTATCGCCCTGTAATCGGCAAATTCCTTAACCTCTATGAACCAATAGACCACCAACCGCAAGAGGGTGATTTCCCCTCTATCCGCTCATTGGTGAAACATATCTTCGGTGAGCAATACGAGTTGGGAATGGACTATCTGCAACTGCTCTACCTGCAACCCGTTCAGAAGTTGCCAATCCTGTTATTGGTATCGGAGAAACGCAACACAGGCAAGAGCACATTCCTTAATTTTCTGAAAGCCCTCTTTCAGAACAATGTAACATTCAACACCAACGAGGATTTCCGCAGTCAATTCAATTCCGATTGGGCTGGCAAACTCCTTATTGTAGTTGATGAGGTACTGCTCAACCGCAGGGAGGACAGCGAACGATTGAAGAATCTAAGCACTACACTATCCTACAAGGTGGAAGCCAAAGGCAAAGACCGTGATGAAATTGCGTTCTTTGCCAAATTCGTGCTATGCTCCAACAACGAGTATCTGCCCGTAATCATTGATGCAGGGGAAACACGTTATTGGGTACGCAAGATAAACCGCTTACAGTCCGATGATACCAATTTCCTGCAACGCTTGAAAGCGGAGATACCTGCTTTTCTCCATTTCCTCACCAATCGAAAGTTATCCACCGAGAGGGAGAGCCGAATGTGGTTCAACCCCTCGTTGTTGCATACAGAAGCATTGCAGAGGATTATCCGAAGCAACCGCAACCGATTGGAGATTGAAATGTCGGAGCTGCTACTCGACATTATGGCAACTATGAATGTGGATAGCGTTTCATTCTGCCTTAACGACCTTATCGTGCTGTTGATGCATTCTCAGGTAAAGGTAGAGAAACACCAAGTGCGTAAGGTGGTGCAGGAGTGTTGGAAACTGACACCTGCACCCAACGGGCTTACCTACACCACCTATCAAGGCAACTACAATCAAAGTTGCCACTATGAGCCGATAAGGAGAGTGGGACGCTACTACACCATCACAAAGGAGCAACTCGAATCCTTGTAATACTATCATTTTTCTGTTGAATTGTTGAATATTAGTATAAACGCACTGATTATAAACAATATACACTCTCAACAAAATCTCAACAAGTCAAAAGAGAAGTTGAGATACAGCACACACCGAATTGTAGATTTCTCTTTTGGTGAGTGGTTTGTTGAGTATATGTTGAACTGTTATAGGTCTGTATATAAGCATATTACATCAACGATTCATCAAATCAACAAATTTTCATCAACCCTAAAACCGTATGTAATATGACTATCCAAGACGCAAAACAAATCAAGTTGGCAGACTATCTGCAAAGTTTGGGATATACACCCGTTAAGCAACAAGGCAGGAGCCTATGGTATAAATCACCGCTAAGGAACGAAACCGATGCTTCGTTTAAGGTAAACACCGAGTTAAATCAATGGTACGACTTCGGTATCGGCAAGGGTGGCAACATCATTGCATTGGCAGCGGAGCTCTACCATAACGAGAATGTAGCCTATCTATTGGAACGCATAACGGAGCGAACTCCCTACATACGCCCTGCATCCTTTTCTTTTGGTGAGCAGAAAGCACATAACAGCAGCTTTCAAGACGTACAAGTTGGCGAATTATCTTCTCCAGCCCTTATCGACTACCTACGAGGACGAGGAATAAACATCGAACTCGCCAAAAGAGAGTGTAAGGAGTTACGATTTGAGCATAACAGCAAACCATACTTCGCCATCGGTTTTCCGAATATCTCTGGTGGCTATGAACTTCGTAACCGCTACTTCAAAGGTTGTCTTGCTCCAAAAGATATTACCCATATCCGACAGCAGGGCGAGCAGCGAGATGTGTGTTACCTCTTCGAGGGCTTTATGGATTATCTCTCGTTCCTTACAATCCGAGTGAACAATAATCCCGAAGAGCCACGCACCAATGAGCAGGATTATATGGTGCTGAACTCCGTTACAAACCTCTCAAAAGCCGAGCAACTGCTCCACCCATACACCCGAATAGGTAGTTTTCTTGATAACGACCAAGCAGGGCAAAGAGCGTATGAGAATCTGAAAAAGATATTCGGAAACAGGATTCAAGATATGTCGCATCACTACGCAGGACATAAGGATTTGAATGACTATCTATGCCACCGAAACCAAGCAAAACAGGCAGAGAAAAAATCGCAAGTCCAATCCGCAAGGCGGATGCCACAACCGCAGCCGAAGAAGAAACGAGGCTTCAGGTTATAGCCCACTATAACTACACGCTTCGCTTAAAGTAGTTGTGGGCTCTACCGAGGGTGCAGAGTGACCTCTCTGCACTCCGCTTATGGGCTTCGCCCCTAAGGACCCCGACAGCGGAAGCAAGTGACCAAATGACCAACAGACATTAGTGCAACCAATAAAATCAGAATAACTATGGCAGTAAAAAGCAGCATACATATCAAGCCTTGCAACATATCATCAAGCGAGGCACACAACCTAAGGACTCCCGAGTATATGCGTAACATCGGAGAGTCTAAAATCTACCTCATACCCCAACTTGTAGCCGACAATGAGTATTGGGTAAATCCGCACCTCGGCGACTATGACTTACAGACACATTACGACAACATCAAGCAGATGGTTAAGGCTAAGACGGGACGGGCGATGCAAGAGAAAGAGCGAGAACGCAAAACCAAGAGTGGCAAGATTATCAAGGTGGCAGGATGCTCACCCATTCGTGAGGGTGTGCTACTCATCAAGTCAGACACCACATTAGAGGATGTTCGCAGATTTGGCGAGGAGTGCCAACAGCGTTGGGGCATCACACCGCTTCAAATATTCCTACACAAAGACGAGGGGCATTGGCTCAGTGGAGAGCCAGTCCCTGATGATAAGGAGAGTTTTCAAATTGATGGTCGTTGGTTTAAGCCCAACTACCACGCCCATATCGTATTCGATTGGATGGACCACGAAACGGGTAAGAGCCGAAAACTTAATGATGACGATATGACACAGATGCAGACTTTGGCATCCGAGATTCTATCAATAGAGCGAGGGCAATCCAAAACCGTTACGGGCAAGGAGCATTTGGAGCGTAACGACTTTATCATCGAGAAGCAGCGTGCCGAGTTGGAACGCATCGAGGCAGAGCGACAGCATAAGGAATACCAGATAGATCTTGCCGAGCAAGAACTCAAACAGGTGAAATCGGAGATACGCACCGATAAACTCAAAAGCGTGGCTACCAATGCAGCTACAGCCCTTGCAAGCGGTGTCAGTTCTCTTTTCGGCAGCGGTAAGATGAAATCTTTGGAACGCAAGAACGAGGATTTACGGGATGAAATCGCAATACGAGATGAGACCATCGAACAACTGCAATCCAATATCAAGCAAATGCAGGTGGAGCATAGTAGGGCAATGATGAATAAGGACAACGAGCATCGCAAGGCTCTTGAAGCAAAAGAGGCCGAGCATAAGGAGGAAACCAACACTCTAAATTTGATAATCAACACCGCTCATCGTTGGTATCCCGATTTTGCCAATCTTCTAAAATTGGAGCGCCTCGCCAAGCAAATCGGTCTTTCGGCTATGGAGTTTGCTGAGCTGATTAAGGGTAGGATTGTGAACTTTACAGGGCGACTATTCTCCTCGGAGCATAACCGATGGTTTGCTACGGATAATACCCCCTTGCAGATTTTGCGAGATAACGACAAGCGACTAACCTTAACCGCAAATAGAATACCTCTCAGCCAATGGTTCAGAGAGCATTACGACAAGTTTCGACAATCAATCCGCCAGCCTATACAGCCGAAAAGAAGCAGAGGTATGAAGATGTAACAATAATGGCGACCGCAAGTGGTCGCCATTGTTCATTTTATTCCAAGAGTACTATATTTTTGTATCTGATAGATATTGCCTTACAAGTTTATATCCCATATAAATGGTATATCCTCCAATAAGCATAGTAAACGCTGTTGTTACTACTAATAGCCACAATAAAATTGTATTATCAAAGATGAATGATAGTCGCATACCCACCCAACACAATATATCCATAAAGATAGAAATGTGTAGTAATACAAAACATTTCTTATTGATGTTTGCTAAACGTCTTATATATGATATAGCAAAACTCTTCCTTTGGTTAATCAATGGTGTCGCACCACCTAATTTTATTTGCTCTGCAATTAGCTTCAATTCATCTTTTTTACTTATAATGAATGAATATAGCAATGTAAGAATTGACAGCAAAATACCTATGAGCGTTAAATACAACGTCCATAAATCTGAAAAGCAATCTTGCATAAATTCTACACAAATAGTATACTCATTCATTACTTAAATAATTAGTCAATACAGCACTAAGTTTCTCTACTATGAAATCTGAATCATGAACTTTTGTGTCAAGTTCGGTTTGAGAGATAGCAGAAGTTGCATTAAAGATTTTTTCGGCCGTTTCCTTTAATTCTTCACTTGCCTCGTTAATCAGCTCACGTTTAATTCTATATTCTTTCTTTCCTATAACGATTCGAGTCTCTTTTTGTTGATAGTCTTCATCGTCAGTTTTATCAGCCAATAATTCTACCATCGTTTCACGAGGTATATTTTTAAATACCCTATCTTTTTTCTTTTCAAGTTTTTGTGTACACAAATATTCTCTATACTTGACATCAACATCATTTTCAGCATCAGAGATACTTCGATATTTGATCTGTAGTTCAGGGATTGTTGAAATATCTTTCAACTCATCAAATATCATCGGCATTTTAATGTTTTGAATTGGAATCTCAAGTATCTTATTAACGACAATCTTTGCTAATCTGCAAACTTCACCATTGTCTTTTGTTGGATCTTCATATACTAATAAAAGGAAGTAGCATGTATATGTTTCAGCACTTAATCCTTTTATTCGTGGATATAAAAGAACATAGTTTGTATCACTACCAATTTTATTGTCTTTTGTTATTTGTATCTTTTCATTGGCTTCAAAATAACCATCATACATATTGGTGTTAAATGCTGATATTTGCAAAAGCAATGCTGGTACATCTTCGATTGTAATGTCGTGACATGTTATGCCATTTATCACCGTTTGCTTCGTTTTGTTCCTATTTGAAGAGCTTATAGGTGTGGAAAACTTTGAAAGTTTACCTTTTATCATTTGTATCATGTCATTATATGATACATTTTCAAATAGCCCAACTGTTTGATCCAGCATAGTTGTCGTATATACTGGAACTTTTATGTTGTATGATTTTTCTTTGGTTTCTTTTTCCGCCATTGTATGTCACATTACAAATTTAAGCCATCGTTAAAATCATTTATGAATTGAGGAGGTACAGTTGCTAATATCTGTGGTATATTTTGTCTAGTGCCTCGTACATAGTGATGGTCTGTGTACAAATTTTCCACGAAACTATTACAATTAACACGATATAAAACATTTCCAACTCCTGCAGTTAGTTTCAATGTGCCAATATTATTTGGCTTAGGGCTTCTAAACTTGATTCGCCCTTCACTTCCCCAGGCACCTTGTTGTTCATTATGTTCCCATGCTAACTCGGTACTTCCATCTGACTTTGCAAGATATCCTAATAATCTATAATATTCGTGTTCATCTGCAAACTGAACTTGTCCTATTGAACCAAAACTTTGTCTATACATATTATGCTACATTATAAATTTGAACCAATTTTGTCTTTATATCATTGAATGACAATCCTGTACTAAACTCAGCGGTTAATCCTGTGTTTATCACATACACAAATGACTCTTTACGATAATACTTCTCCCCATATCGCAATAAAGAGTTCTCTATGCTATCCGCTTTAGCCAAAAGGCAAACCAACTGATAATCTTTATTGACCTGTTGGGTCTTATTATTTGGATGAGCCTTTGTGTTATGTTGAGTTGCTGTGAGCAATATCAAATTTTCAACATAATGTGCAATCTGAGGAAATTGTGATTTTGGGAATATGTGATGCACCTGTGTTGCCTCACCATTGCCCCAACTATCATTTACCTCACTTACTGTATGAATCTTTCTAATCAATGCAATTGCTTTCTGAACATAGTAAGTGTTGATTGCCTCTTGTTTCTCAATCTTTTCAGGTGTCATAGCCTCTTGACGAGTTACAGTTTTATCTTTATCCATATCCCGCCAGTTTTTCTTGTTGTACATCAAATCTGAATAGTAAGTAATCTTACCATTGCTTCCGTGTAGATGATGTTCGGCTGCATACACATTGAATACTTTGTGGAACATACGCCTAATATCCAAACGAGAGTGCGATGGAGTATTACCATTGATTAGGCGGTAATATCGCTCGTAGATTTCATCCCTCGCAGCCACAGGATTTGCAACGCTTTCTTTTGCATACTCTTCAAAGTATTTCATAAAGCCACTATCCGACATTACTTTCATAAAGTAGCAGTACAAGAAGTTGTACGCGTTTCTATCCTTGCGTGAAATATAGTCCAATAAATCTTCATTGGCAACTGAAAATGTCAATGCACCATCTACCATTTCAACATTAAGGATATGAGCATATGCAAGAAGCTTTAAGGGTTGAGAAAGCACCTTATTGTATTCGTTATAGGCTTTCTTGTCATTAGCCCACGGCTTATTGAAAATAACTCTTGTATTCTGAATGAAATACTGCGTTTCCCATACATCATTTATCACAAATACAGGCTTTGTAGCAACCATATTCATAACACAATCTGCCATAAAGCATACTATGTCTGGAGTACACTTCTGATCCACAAATCTCGCGTCGTGCGATTTGCGTACATCCAAATCAAATTGGCTAAGATATTCGTTAATTACATTTCTCATATCCTTTGCTGTTTGAGTTTTCCAAAAAAGAAAACAGAGTTATTATCAATGTTAAGTGAGCGTGTGCCTAAATTACGGGCAATCGCATAAAATTTCGTAAAACTATCAGTAGCGTAAAATGCCAAATCCTCATTTGTTACGATATCATCGTCTTTTGCCAATGTAAGGATTGCAACAGAGCCGTCAGCAATACATCCTTTTGGCAAGAAGCACGCACGAGGATTATATGTTAGATTAGGGAGCAATACACAATTTGCCTGATTAAGGTATTTTGCAACATCCAATCCCTCAATACTATCAATGTAACAATCATAATCAGGGATATTGACAATCTCATTATTGCCAATATTTCGAGATTTTAGCACCCTAATTTTGCCATTATCCTTTGTAATAGCCTTAGTGATAACTCTGTCTCTATACGCTTTGAATACATTAAACTCCATTTTGTCTGCCACCTCATCAAAAGCCTCATTGCGATAAATTATCCAATAAGGGAATCTATCGTCTGTTAGATATGCTTGCTGATGACATTTAACCTCATCAGTAATATATGACTCTACAAATGTATTCTGAGGCTTCTTTTGGGTGTCAAGAATAAAACAGATGGTTTCTATCTTTACTCCCTTGAATCCTTTTTCTCCGAAGTCAATTATGCGAGAGATATTTTTCTCTTTCATAAGTGTACGTGTTGCATCAAACTCAGGAGCATTTATTAGGCTCTTGGGGACTATCAATGATACAACATTGCCAATTCTCATTGCTTTCTCAATGAAGAATGAGAAGATATTATTAGTATCCTTGTTGGATGCCTCAATCTTGTATTTTGCCAGCAACTGTTTCTCTTTTGTTAGCTTCTTGTATGGAGGGTTTCCGACAACAATATCATACTTCTTGTCGAAGTTATGCAACAAGAAATCAGCATTGATGTAATTGATGTGGATATTGTTAGGCACATCAATCTTTGCAACCAGCTCTTTCAATATTTCTAAACTGTTTGCATCAATATCTACCACGTCAATATTAACAGACTGCACGCCAGCATACTTCAAGATAAGGGCAGGCAAGAAATTACCCACACCAATTGATGGCTCTAAAATATTTAGCTCCGTATAGTTCTTTGCATCAGGCAAACTCTTGACAATGGTGTAGCATATATCCTGTCTAGTATAATAAGCCGCATTGTCTTCTCTTTGGGCATTTGCCAACTCCGCAATTTTAGACAATTTAGCAAAGTCATAATGGCTATTGCCTCTAATATAGTCCACCAAACAAGAATGTGTAGCCAAATTCTTTTTGTCTATCAATACCTTTATATCCTGTTCAGACAAAGTTGGCTTGCATAATATTTTACGAACCTTAGCTGCAATCTGTTTGAATATAACGGTTGGTACCGCCTCGCCCAAGTTTTGGCGTATGTTCATTTCCTCTTTTTTCAAGAATGCTTCTTTCTCTTTTAATGACATTCTGTTTAACTCATCAAAAGGAATGTCGCTCCAGTTAAAAGATGAAGGAACAGACATCATAAGCATAACCTCCCTAATACTGAACACTCTGTTATCAACAGGATGAACAGTATTCTGACTTGCCATAATATCGTTACGAGTGTGAATACAAGGTGCTACCTTATCCCAATACTGACGAGTATATTTGTCGCCATTCTTACGGGCGTTGTACACAATAACACCATTCTTTACACTATGCGGTATCTTTGTAATATCGGTATTGTCAAATGCCGATTGGCCCTCCTTAATATCCGCAATCCAAGATTCCATACGAGGCGAATATTTCCGAAAGTTATGATAAATATCATCTTCGGAAATTTCACCCATCTTCTTTAACGATGGCAAATGACCGATAATCTGTCTTAATGTTCGCTCTGGTTGCTTGTCAGGGGAAATATCATATGGAGTAACCTCTTTCAAGTCTTTACGAACACCGATGACCAATGTTCTTGTTCGACTTGATGGATTACCATAATCCTTGAAGTTTACAACTTGATATAGGATATTGTATGCTCCCGACAAGTTAGCCTCAATAGCATCTTTAATTGACTTGTCTTGACCATCAACATCGGTACATACAGATGTAAGGAAAGCTCTAACATTCTCAAATATAAAGAACTTAGGCTTAATCTGTTGTGTCATTTTTATAGACTCAACAACCAACGAGTTGCGTTTTAACTCATCTTTCTTCTTGTGGTTAGCAACAGACATACCCTGACAAGGAGGCGTTGCAATCAACACATCCAAATCTGTTAGATTAAAACCTCTTTCCCACATTGCTAACTCCGCAAAAACTTTATCTTTCGTTTCTTGCGTAGTCATATCGCCACAAATATATCCGCTGTTATAAACGCATTTTTGATTGAATTTCTGAATTTTCAATCTGCGTTCCAACAACTCTACTGTGGCGACACAATAGAAGCCCTCCTCCTTGAAACCGTAGCAACCAACTCCTGCACTACTGAATAGGCTGACATAAGTCCTCAATCCATATGCAGAACGCCGATCTGCTAATAGCATTTCGGGGACTTCCAACTCTGGGTATAATTTTACTTTTGCCATATTAACCTATTCTTCTTAAATTTTCAGCAGCCATTGACAGAGCTTCCGATGCAACAATATGTTCATCAGATACCATATCAGTTACCTTATCGGCAAGCCATAATGTAAGGAGGTCTGTCATTTCTACATGAAACATCTCCGACAATATTGCGACTTGTTCTTTCTTGGCTCTGCGTTCACCCTTTTCTATCTTACAATATGTTGCAGTGTCTATATCAAGAGCAGCCGCAATCTGTCTTTGTGGCATCTGATTTTGAATGCGTAGCTCTTTTATTTTCTCCGTAAACAGCATATTACTTATTTTTGTCTTGACATTATTTGGCAAAGATAGCGAATTTTACTCATTGTTCATACTGCTGAACCGATAAAAATTTCAATTTGTACTGTCGATGCGCTAAAAATGAACACAGACGAAAGAAAATTATCATCATTATCTTTTCGTCTGCATTTCTTTTTGTACCTTTGTTCCATCAAGAGTTATCACATTGAAGCATATCAATGAAGAACTCAGAAATACGAACGGTTGCTATCTCGTTACCCAATTTCCATGCAACCCGAATAACCGTTTAATTCTAAGATAATTGCAAATTCTGCGATTTTTTTCAAAAAAATATAGGGTTCAACGTTCAAAAATGGACTGAAAGAAAAACTATATATATTGATAGTCAATTATTTGTTAGTTGATAACCGTCTAAAAACAAGGGCGAAAAAAAATTTTGCTTTCAATCCGAAAGAAACAAAGGTCTATTTATAGACTTTTAGTTTCACTTTTCTACAAAGTGAAGGAGTTAAGACACTGAATAACAATACACTAATAATTTTTGAAAAGAACGGGGTGGGTACTACCCCCAGTGCGGATTCGATACGCGCCCTACGGCCTGATTTTCAAGTCCCGTTTTTGGCTCTGACTTTTTTGTTCAAAGTTTGGCACAGTTTCGGGGGATTATTCGTTCAAAACAGAACAGGATTTGTAGCGGGAGAAGCCGTCCGGTCATAGACAGACTTTGCAAGAATCCATTTACCCGCCGGCTTTGCATTATCGGATCCTCTTGACGATTGTCATTTCATATTATGGCAGACACGGTTATGCGGAGAATCTTGTTTATTAAAACATTCCAAAATGGGGCATTAAAGCAGACGGTCGCATATACAGTCTTGCATAGAAATTTGTGCGCTAATGAATTATCGAATTTTTTGTCGAAACTTTTATTAGGTTTCCCTAAAAAGAAAATTGATAATTTAAGCCCGCATTTCCCCGATAATCTTTATCTTTGCCTAAAGTAAACCTGTATATAATTTATAGATGCAAATACCGGATGAGTAAAAGCAAGTCGGCAATCCATGATTTCTTCCGATGTTACAGACCGAAGAATGAGACACATGAACTGGCCATAGCGCAGTTTTGTGCCCAGCGACGCTTTGTCGTCTCTATCGACGCGACACCCGACAAACGGTTGCCTGTAACATACGAAGAGTTCCGACAATGGTTCGAGACGGATACGCCCCGACGCGGTGATGTCGTGAACCTTGTGGGGCAAGGGATTTCAGGGATTGTCGAAACAGTGGGCGTAAATCAATCCGTGTGCCTGTACGTCTCGATCAGAGGTGATGAACTGGACGTTGCTTCCGGATGTTTCGACTATACCTCGTTGGAAATCGCCGACAAGGAGACGGTTCTCCGCCTGCAACGGGCTCTTTACAGGGAAGGGCTGGTCTGGAACCGGTGGCGCAACAGACTCAGACCGCGCGAAACACCCAAAGAGAATGTCCAGTACCAAATCAGCGTATTGGGTCAGAAAATCGGTTACGGTGTGTTTCGGGAAATCGATGCCAAGGGACGGATTGTCATGTACTGTATGAAACTGGAAGACGGTCCGGTGCGTTATTCGCTGCGGGAGGTTGTCGGCCCGGCAGAAGATTACCAGTTGGAGCCTATCAACGTGGGACAGCGTGAGGAACTGGCGAAAGAGCTGGAAAAGGCCGGTGTCCTTTGGAACGGGTTTTACAAGCGGATCGAGCCGGTCAATTATCTGGCTCCGGCAGGAAAAGGCTACTACTACCTGGACGAGTTCTGGGAGGTATGCAGGACTATCGAGCAAGGCAAGACCAAAGGTGCGAAGTATTTCAATAACGGGAACTATTCCCGGTATCGGGAACCGATGGAGGAACTCCGGAGGTATCTTTTGAACGAACTGGGTGTCGGTCCTGTTTCCCGTTCTGAAGAGAGCGTGTATTATTACCTGAAAGAGTTCTGGAAGGTTTGTAGGACAACGGATAAGGGACGACGGAGAGATATAAAGCGGGCCAGATCCGGTAATTATTCCACGGATGAAGCGAGTATAAGAGAACTTGCCTTACAGTTACAGGAGAAACGGAAGGAACAACTGTCCCGTTATCCGTTAAAGGGATAAATTGAATTATATAACAATGATTGATAAAATTCTTGACTTCATAAAATCTTTGTTTTCAATCTATTGGAAAACAAGACCATTTAGGGCTTTCATAACACTGGACACATTAGTTTTGGTTGGGTTCAGTGCTCTCAAAATAACATATAATGTTACTTCCGGAAAACATTCATGGGGGATTGAGGTGACGCAAGGTGAATATAACTGGATTATAGTCATAATTTTAGCTATCATAAATATTCCTTTTGCTATTTGGTTGATAAATGATTTACTAAAAGCAAAGTTAGAATTATTACAAAAAGTTCAATATAAGGTAGAAGTCGGATATTTTTTCGAGGGAAATGTAGAGATGTTATCTCCTACATTTGAAGAAAAAAGAATTTCATACAAATTAAAGGAGCAACCAAAATCATTGGCAAACAACCCTTTATTAGGGATGTCGCCATTTCAAATTGCTATTGCAGATTTCCAAAATATTAACCGCAATGTAGTTCAAGCCACTTCTGTTCAAATAGTTCGAGGCGAGATAAATAAAAGTTTCTATCCTATTCAGTTTTATTTGGAAAATATCGGAATACCTTCGTTAAAATGTTTTGAAATAACATTTTACTTCGGAAATGACGTAACTGAAATCCGAAGCAATAATAAGAAGATGAATAGTGTGTTTGGAGTTGAAATTCCCCATCCATCATCAACCTACATCGATGAGGAAGAAAAAAACGTACTTTTGAAAGGCAGAGACTTGCTGGTAGGTAGTAATAATATTGCGACTAAACCAATATTTGTAAAACCTGTTTATCCAACGGAGAAAATAACGGTACATTGGAAACTATTGGCGGATGAGTTTAATCAAACTGGAAGTTTTGACGTACCAGTATCTTACGATATTAGAGAAAAACATGAGAATCGCTATGTAGATACTCCAGACGAATTGCAAAATGACATAGAAACCATTTGTGATTATATTGAATCAATTACTTGAAATTCAAGAGATAGATTTAAGTTGCCGAGAAATAACTCTTTTGGATTTCTGTATCGGTATTCTCTATCTTCTTCTAAAGAAGAAGCAAGGTGGAGGGTATAAATAAAGCACTTCCGCTACGCTCCAGTGTTTATTTATACCCTTTAATGCTCACCCCTAAAGGGGTTCGCTATGTTTTTCTTTCAGTAGATAAAAAGAAAAGTAAGATAGTAGTATAGTATATATAATATATTACTGCATCTTACTTTTCTGTATTTATAGAACCGGAAATAGTTATCGGTCAGCCTCCATCGAGTCTTTTTCTATGCCTGTAGGTTTGCTCGAACTTCTCCCTGAAAGCCTTTACCTGCTCCTTGGGTAGGTAGCGGCGCACCTCGCCGCAGAGCCGGTCGTACTCCTCCAGAGGAAGCGTGTCGAGGTCTGCCATTTCAATCTCCACGTCCGGATGTAACCGCCGGAAATAGAATCCCGCCGCCTGCGCATATTCGCCTTTGCAGGCCCGGCTAACCGTCTTGACGGATGTTCCGGTGATTTCGGCGCACGACTGCATCGACTTGAAGATGGCAACCAGTATGCGCGTGTGTCCGAACAGTAGCACCTGTTTCGGATGCCGGAATGTACTGTTGCTTTTCCCTTTGTGTTTCATACGGCTTTCATTTTACGATGCGTTGCAGAATGCGGGCGATGAAAGAAATGTTTTCCGTGTTGATCCATTCTTTGGCTACGTTCCACGTCAGCGATTTCTCGAAATTGAGGTTCTCTTCCGTAAGGACATGATACGACAAGCAACCCTCCGTCGGTTTGAGCCCTTGGCCATGCAGTTCGCACAGCCCGTTTTTCCAGAATATGCAGCCGTGCTCCGTCTGATGCGCCTGCACCATCAGTATCGGGAACGGGATGGCTCCGACCAGCATACCGACAGCCCAAAATGTAATCCGCAATCTTTCTTCGTATCCGGCCTCTATCAGCCGCCAGATGTCCTCCGGCGTGCCCAGACAGGGCGTCAGGCATTGTCTCCGGCAACGGGGACAGTCGCAACTCACGGGATAGCGTCCCGTGGCTCTTGAAATCTTGTCGATCAGTTCCTTGCTCATTCTATTACCTCCGTTTCTTTTCCGGCATTGCCGTTGTTCCACAATTCGATGATTTTCTCCCGTCCGAGCAGTGTCCACCGTTTCCGGGTACCGAACGCCCATCGTTTTTGCGTTTTGGGATTCGTCCAATAGTACGGCACGTCGATTTGCCACTCCCGGTATTCCGGCAGGACGGCCCATTGCTTTTTCACGAACCGGCAAATGCCGCTATCTTCCAGAAATTTACTCATGCGGCTGGCAGAGATGCCGATTTCACGGGCGAGTTGCGTGGGTGTAAAATAGTCCGCGCCTTCCGTCAGGTGGCTGTACGGATTTTCCACCCGGCGGCGTCCTGACGGTAGTTCAGGGCGTTTAGGCGGCTCCCTGTTCCATAGTTCGAGAATCTGGTCACGGCCGATTTTGCTCCACCGCTTCCGTGTCCCGGCGGCATGGCACTTGCCGGTGCGCAGGTTGTTCCAGTAATACGGCATGTCTATTTGCCAGCTCCGGTATGGCATGAACGCCACCCACTGATTTTTAGAGAATTTGCAGATGCCTTTCTCCGCGAGGAACTGGTGCAACTGCCGGGGCGTCGTGTTCAGTTCCTGCGCAAGCCATGTCGTCGAGTAGAAATCCCGTCCCTCTATCAGGTTATCGTAAAACTCCACCTTGTAGGAATCGGCGTCGATTCGTTCCTGTTGCAGGTGTATTTCGTGGCGTTGGGCGACAATCAACTGCTGAGCCTCGTCGAGGCTTTGCGGCACGGGAAGGTTTTCGGTAGTGCCCATACCGCTTTCGGACCGTGATTCCAGCGTGGCATACCCCCGTGTCATCAGTTCGTTGATTTTCGTGTTGCACCATTGCGAGAACTCCGGCGACAACTGGCGGGCGAACTCCATCGCCAGCTCTTCATCAATCCACGTGGCTCCGTTGTTACGGCCGCGCGTGGTGAAAATCTGACTGTCGAGACTTTCCGAGATGCCCTTCTCAACCAGATGCTGGCGATAGCGGACAAAATCCGCCTTGCGCAGTATCTCTGCCGGCAACACGCCGAAGCTGCGGGCCATCTGTGTGGCGTTTATCATCATCTTGTTGTTCGCGGCACGGAAAGAAATCGGATGGTCTTGATAACTGAACACCACATCTTCCTGCTGCGCGGGTTGCGTCGCTCTGGCAGACTGTATGGCCGCGTCTTCGAGCAGTTCGTTCAGCCACGTCTCCACTGCGGCGCACTTCTTTGCCGCGATGGAGTTTTCGCGCCGCATAGGCCGGATCAGCTTATAGACGTCGTAAGGGCTGATGGCCCACATCTCGCGTCCTTTCTTGCGGAACGGAATCTGAATACTGGAGGGCAACTGGCGGATAGCCGCCTTGTCGGTCAGCATCTCCTCGCGCCCCAATACTTTGCAGAGGTCATGCAGGTTCACCCATGCCAAGGTTTTGTCATCGTTGAACAGCACCCTGACCGGGTACTCTTCACATAGTATCGCATTGCTTTTCATCTTGTATTATTTTTCATTCTTTTTCTCTTCTAAATCACGTTGTTTACAGAACTTCCGGAACTCCTTGCGCCGCTGGTCATACGCCTGACGCTTGTGGGCCATCTCACGCACCGTGAAATAGCGGCGCTCCACACCGCATAGGCGGTCGTACTCCTGCAATGTCAGGTTGTCGAGGTCCGACAGGTCGATTTGCACATCGGGGTGCGCGTGTCGGAAATAGAAGCCTCCGGTGGCTACATACTTCCCGGTGCAGGAGAACGATATGCTTTGGAGGTTGATGCCTGAAAAATCCGCCGCGCTGTGCAGCGAGCGCACCACGGCGATGAGTACATACGCGCCGTTGAAGACCAGCAACTGCTTCGAGGGTAAAAAAGGGCCTTTCATTTTCATTGCTCATGAGGGTTTGAGGTGGGATTCAGTTCTTCTGCGGTAAACCGCTGCTGCGCCTGCATGAGGATGTAGGAGTCGGAACACACGATGCCGACCAGCATCATCTGAGACATGCTTTCCAGCAGGTACACGCCGAATACGGGGTCGGCACAGCAGAGGAACGGCAAGGCAAAGGATTCTTCCGCCAGAAAGTGTCCCGACGCGGCATCCACGGCAAGGCGTTCGTCCGGCTGTATGCCGTACATCTTACCCAAATGCTCTATCCAAAGGGCGAACCCTTCGGTGAATTCAGTAATCTTCTCTTCCGGTTCCAGTTTCATGGATTGCAGGAAATGTGTCATGTCAAAATAAGTTCGGGCGTCGGTAACGGTAAACAGCAAATCCGGAAACTCGCCGAACCGAAGTCTGAACCCTTGATGATTTTCTATTGCTTTCATTTTCTCAAAATATTGAATTTTGAAGGAAAATATATACTTTTCGGCTCGATTTTGGCTATAAATTTGCCGATAAATTTTCTTGTTAGTAATTCATTTATAGCGATTTACAAACAACAAAACAGCGCAAAAACAAGCAAAAAAACTATAAGTATTCATCCGCCTATTTTGTATGGTAAACCGAACATATTGGAGGTAATTTGTTCGTATGGTCGGAAGGGTGCGGATAACCCATTTTTTCGGGTTCGAACTATTCTTTTTGAAACCCGAAAAAATGCAGGAAGAAGGTACTTTTAACCACGAGTTGCTCGAAAGCATATTCCACACGTCAAAAAAAACAATTCAGGAATACGTACGGGAAATCGAACGGCACAACCGCTACCGCTCGGTGCGCTCGAACATGCTGCTGGGAACCATCCTCGACGACCGGGCGCGTCTGATCGACCTGTACGATGCGTGTCTGCAACAGGATGCGCACATCCGTGCGGTCATCGAGACGCTCGAAAGCCAGATACTCGGTGACCGCTATATGCTCGCCCGTCTGAACGACAAGGGCAAATACGTCAAGGATGTGAAAGAGAGCCAGAAGATACAGGGCTCGCAATTCGATAAAATCATCCGTGGCATCATCGAAGCCAAACTCTACGGTTATACGCTTTTGGAAATCATGCCGGACATCGACCCCGATACGGGTCGCCTGAAAGAAGTGAACAGCATCGAGCGTCGCAACGTCCTGCCCGAACAGGGCATCGTCGTCAAGCGGCAGGGGTTGTGGCTGCCGCACTGGGACATCCGCTCGGCCGCCTACCGGAAGCGTTATGTGCTCATCAAGACGGGAGATATTTGGGACTCTTCTCGGCCACGACGCCACTTATCCTCGCCAAAAAGTTTACGATTGCGAACTACTTGAATTTCAGCCATTCATACGGTCAGCCGATTATTCACGGAAAGACCGTCAGCGAAAACAACATGGATCGCAAGCGTCTGGCGCAAGACATCTCCAATGCAGCTCAAAATAAAATCATCGTAACGGGATTGGAGGACGAAGTGGACATCAAGACCTTCACCATGTCAAACAGCGAGAAGATATATACCGGACTAATTCAGTTCGCCAACAAGGAGGTCTCGAACCTCATTCTCGGCTCCGAATCGATGGCCGGAGGCATGCAGTCGTATGTCGGCTCCACCAAGGCGCATCAGGACATCTTCCGCGACCGCATCGAGGTGTACCGCCGCTACATCGAGAACGTGATGAACGAGCAGATTGTCCCCCGTCTTGTGGCGATGGGCTATATCCCTGCCGGGTTGGAATTCAAGTATTCCAACCGCATCGACATGAATAACGAAGACCGCATCAAGCTCTACTCGCTCATCACGGACAAGTACGAGGTGGCGGCGGACGAAATCGAGAAAGAGTTCGGCATCATCGTAGGCAAGCAGCTCAACGTGATACCCGGCATGGGCTGCGGAGGCGGTGCTGTGCCCGGCGGTAGCTCGTCGGACCGTGGCATCATGTCGGACGAGGAATACTACAAACGTTACGGTCATCCCCGAGGCGTGAAACAAACCGACACCAACCCGTAGCCATGAGAATCACCCTTGAACAATTCTGCGAGCAGTGGGCTCCGAAAGGCAACGGCCGTTATCTGCCCAACAAGATGGAGTTCAACACCCACGACTTCGTGACAATGGCCGGCGAATACTCCAAGAGCCGTTTCCGCACCAGCTTTGCCGAAGGCGGATTGTATGGCAGCGGCAAGCTGTGGCCGGAGCGTAAATCCCGCTGGGGACGCCGTTTCACGCATCCCGTAATGAACGATACCGGTAATTTGTCCCGCTCTATTTTCGGGGAGGCGGAGCGCATGGACCGCACCAACCTTACCCAGCGTGCGTATGGCGAACGGAAAAAGATTTTCCGCCGTGGGGCTCGTTATGCCATCTGGACCAAGGCAAGCAATTATCACCAGCATGGGAAGCGCGGCGCTTCCCAAAGTTACGCAGCCGTGCACAACACCGACCCGGCTTTGGGGCTCTATACCGTCAATCAGTACAGCCGTCGGCGACCCGAGCACCGGCAGTTTATCGGCATTAGCCCGAAACTGAACCATACCGTCAATCAACTGTTTATCCCCATCTTGTTCCGGGGATTTCCCTTTCCGAACCCATGATCAGAGACAAGAAACCACATAATCCACCCGTAAACGGTTCCGCTCCGGAAGCGGAACGACCTGCGGTCGCCGTGCCGGAATCGGTCTCGGAGAATCCGTTCGTGAACATGTATCAGGCCGTCCGGCGGGCCATCCTCACGCTCAGGGAGAATCCGGAGGACCCGCAAAGTCCATCGTTCTTCAGAACAATCATGATTGACACGGGACAGTTTTCCCGTATCGTGCGCAGCGAGAACCTGGAAATGGAAATCGCCTTCCCGGCCATCTTCATCCGCTTCGTGAACGTGCGCTACCTCGTGCAGCAGCAACGTATCGGCGAGGGCCGCGCCACCATGCGCATCCGCTTCATCCTCAATACGCTCAACCATACCGACCCGGAACGGGAATGCGACCCGTTCATCGTTTTCCAACGGTTGAACGTCGCCATTCAGGATGCCAAAAGCCATGAACCGGCACTCACGGAACGCTGCAACCTCCTTTACTTCGACATGCCTGTTACCACCAATATGTTGCAGGCGTACTGGGTGGATTACGAGGTCTGGTTCCGGGAATCGTCAGCATGGAAGTACCGCAACTGGGTCGAGCGCTACTTGGTCATGCCGCCTTTCACGCAACATGCCGATGCGCCGCAGCACGACACGGCGGGACACGGGCACCATGCCGAACCGGTTTACGAAAAGGTTACGGGATTCCAGCCCTCGGTCGATGTGCCGGACCTGCCGGAGGAGGATGAAAAAGAACCCGAAGAGGAAAAGCCTGCCGGGGATGTTCCGGATGGCTCCGGAGACGGATTATAAACCATTTTATGCGAGCGAAGCTATTCTTACCCAAAGGAAAAGATGAACACGGAAACTTTTGAACATATCGTCTGTCAGTCGGGCGCAGGGCGTCCGGCCTCCATCCGCTTCTTCGGCCGCATTACGGAAGAGAGCGCGGGGCGTTTCAGCGAGGCGTTCGACTTTTTGGAGAACATCGTGCGTCCGTCCCTCATCCGGGTGCTCATCAACTCGGAGGGCGGTTCGGTGCTGCACGGCATGACGGTCTATGCCGCCATCCAGAACGCCTCGGTGCCTACCGAATGCGTCATCGAAGGCATGGCCGCTTCGATGGGCTCCGTTATCTGGGCTGCCGGGGACAAGTCGTTCATGCGGGATTACGGGATACTGATGATTCACAATCCGTTCCTTCCCGACGAAAACGATGGGGAACCGTCCGAGCTGGTCAAAGCCTTCACGGCACAAATCGAGACCATCTACCGCAAACGGTTCGGGTTAAGCCACGAGAAAGTCCGGGCCATCATGGACGGCGCTGCCGGGCAGGACGGGACATTCTTCGATGCGGCGGCAGCCGTGAAAGCGGGCATCATTCCCGAAAGCCATGTACTGAGGACCAGCAAGCAGCTCCGGGACAAGGTGCGTGCCGACCTGTCGGGCATCACGGATGCGGCGGCCATACAGGCAGTCATGAACCGCATCACACCGCCCGAGGATGAAAATCACCCGTCGGGCGAGAAAACCACTATTCTTAATACGAAACTTAATCAGAGACCCATGAACGAAGAGAAAACATTATCCCCGGAATACAGCGCAGTGATCGCCTCGCTCGGCATGCAGGAGAAGAACGAGGTCAAGGACGTGCTCTCCCGCATCTCGGAGCTGACCGGTGTGGAAGCCCGGCTGGCCGAGGCGAACAAAGCACTGAGCGATGCCAAGACCGTCATCGCGGGTAAGGACGCCGCCATCGGCAATCTCCAGAAAGACCTCGACAGCGTAACCGCCCGGTTGCAGGTCTATGAGCAGAAAGAGGCCGACGCCAAGGCAAGCGCCATTGAGAACTTCTTGCAGAAAGCCGTGGACGAAGGCAAGATAGAGGCGGACGCGGTGCCCGGCTGGAAAGAGATGGCCGCCACGAACTTCCAGTTGGTGCAGGACACCATCGGTTCGATTCCCGCCCGCGAGAAAATCAGCGAGCAGATTGCCACCGACCCCGACAACGCCAAAGCGGCAGCCGATGCCTTGAAGAGTGCCGGACAGAAAATCGCCGAGCAGGTCGAAGCCGTCGTAGGCAAAGACTTCCAGTTCAAGAAACTGCAATAACCCCGTCCGGTGGGAGACGTACCATCCCGCCACCTTGATACACATAAACTGATTTGCCGGAAGTGGTTTACCGCTTTGAGTCGATGCTCCCTGTTCGCGGCCGAGATTCTAACCCAGAAAATCACTAACACAATGGCAGATACAGTAACTTTCTTACAGAACGGCTATGCCGGAGAGGTATTGGAGGACCTGCTCACCTACACGGCGCAGGGCAACGACACCTACCGTGAGGGGCTGATACACATCAAGTCCGGCATCCAGCACAAGTACACCTTGCCGGCCATCCGGTTGGGAGACATCATTCAGGACAACGTGCCCACGCCCCAGAGCTCGCACGGAGCCAAAGGCGAAAACGGCGAGAACGAATACCAGTTCACGGAACGCCATCTCGAACCCGCCGAGTTCATGGTTTACCTCGAATTCAATCCGCGCGACTTCGAGGCGTACTGGAAATTCGCGCAGCCGACGGGCAACCTCGTCTTCCGCGAGCTCGACCCCAAGTTGCAGGCCACGATGCTGCGCCTTCTGATGGACAAGAAAAACGAGTTCATCGGCAATGCCATCTGGACCTCGGCCAAGGGCGGTGCGGCCGCCGCAGGCATCACGGCTCCCGCCGGTGCCGTGCAGATCGGAGCCGGCAAGGAGAAATACTTCGACGGGGTCGTCAAGCGCATCATCGACAACGTGAACGCCACCGATGCCCAGACCGTCGCAGGCGGCCAGTGCATCGTCTCCGGTACGACAGAGCTCAAGGACGGTGCTGCGGTCGAGGCGGCCCTCTACTCGATGTGGAAGAAATGCCCCAAGCAGATCCGCAAGCGGTCGGGCCTGAGCATCGTCATGGGCTGGGAAGCGTGGGACGCCTACGACCAGTATATCACCGACAAGATGGTAAAATACTCCGAGAACAGCGAGGTAAACCGCTACCGTTTCAAGGGTAAGCGCATCATCCCCATCACGGGCGTACCGGAGCACACCATTGTCATGGGCAACTTCACGTCGGGCATGGATTCCAACCTGTGGATGGGTGTCGATTACGCCAACGATGCCGAAGTCCTCAAAGTGGACCGCCTGCAATCCAACTCGGAACTCTTCTTCTTCCAAATGCGAATGAAGATGGACGTGAACATCGTCAAGCCTGCCGAAATCGTCGTCCATACGGCCTACGCCAAAACGGCATAACCCTTTACCGAATCACCGAATAATAACCGTGCGGGGGATGGACACCATGCTCCATCCCCCTTTTTCATACCGAAATATCTATGGCAAAGACTCAAACGACCATTCCCGAAACAGATACAACCCAGCCCGATGCGACGGTAGCCGCACCGTCGGCAGCAACTGTGGAGAAAGATACGGCATCCGAGAAAAACCCGAAGAAAGAACAGGCACCGAAAGCGGCGACCGAGATTCCGGCTGCGGTGTTGGCCATTCTCGGGAAATTTCCCGACTACAAGGAACTCTACATCGATGCCGACGGCAGCATGTACACGCCGCAGACCACTCCGGCCATCCGGGGCAAGGCCATCCTCTACAAGAATCCCTATTACAAATCATAACATGCAGGCGATATGGCTTTAGGTAATGTAATCATCAAGGATGTGGACGGCAATCTGCCGTATGCCGCATCCGCAAGCAACGAGAAAATCACGGGCCTGCTGTTCGACGTATCGGGACAGCCCGACCTTTTTACCGCCGGTTACGGGAAAAGCAACGAGATGAACGTGGCACCGGGCGATGTCATCTGCATCACCAGCCGTAAATCCTCCGTGCAGGACTTCGGCATCCAGGAGCGTGTCGCGTGTGACCCGGACGAGGAGGCCAACGAAAACTTCCTGTTCGGTATTCCGGCCTACCATATCCGCGAGTTCTTTCGCATGGGCGGCAACATCGACGGTCCGGGGCGGCTGTATGTCATGTTCGCGGACTGCTCCCAGAACTGGGACGCATTGGACGTGATGCAGCGCGCGGCGGACGGGCTCATCTCGCAGGTGGGTATCTGGACCGAGCAGCCGCTCTGGAAGCTCAACGGCGAGCAGGAGAAATACAACCTGAACCTCGTCAAGGGCATCAACGACAAGGCGGTGGCACTGGCCGAGCTGAACCAACCCCTGTCGGTGGTGCTGTGCGCCAACCCCGGTAACACGGGCAGCGACACGGAAGAGGCAAAGGTCATTGACCTGAACCGTATCCCGTCGGCCATCTGCGAGTCGTCCCGCACCAGCGTCATCTTCGGGCAGGCGCGGAACGACCAGAACGCGACGATTCAGTCCCGCAACCCGAACCATACGCCGGTGGGATTCCTGGGTGCTGTCATGGGCGCCCTTGCCAAGGCGAGCGTTCACGAGTCCATCGCCTGGGTACGTCAGTTCAACCTCTTTGCCGACGACTTCCAGCAGATTGAGCTCGGGTTCGGAGATCTTACGCTCGATGCCGAGGACGAATTCGTATCGACCAACCTGTACGAATCCCTCTCGCCGGTATTGCTGGACGAACTGGATGACAAGGGATACATTTTTCCCATCAAGTATTCGGGTCGGGAGAATGGCATTTACATCTCCAAAGACCAGACCTGCTCCAACGGGGACTACCGTACCATCGCCCGCAACCGTACCATAAATAAGAGCCGCCGTGCCGTGCGCGAAGCCTTGCTACCGTATCTGCACAGCCCTCTGATGGTGAACCCTGCAACGGGCTTTCTCGCACCCTCGAAGATTACGGCCTTCAAGACCCTGATCGGTGATATATTGGCCAAGATGCAGGCAGCACAGGAGATCAGCGGCTATGCCGTGACCATTGACCCCAACCAGAACGTACTGGTGGACGATACGCTGCGCATCAGCTATGTCATCGTACCTGTCGGTGTGGCCGTGAAAATCTATGTCGAGGAAGGCTTATCACTAACCGCTAAATAGATGTAAACATGGCAATCATAAACAACGTCGCATACTCTTGGTCGATGATTACCTTAGCCAGTACGGCTTTGGGAATCGAGGAAGGCTCCACCGTACTCGAAGGCGTTTCGGGTATCAAATGGAGCAAGAAACGCAAAATCGAGCCCAACTACGGTCTGGGCGGGAAACCGGTCAGCCGGGGTTTCGGAAACATCTCCTACACGGCGAGCATCACGATGGACTATGCCACGCAGCAGACCCTGCGCTCGACCTACGGCAGTCTGATGGACATCGGAGAGTTCGACCTGATCATCTCGTTCGCCAACCCGATGGCCAGCGATGACTGGACGACCACCACCGTCACGTTGAAAGGCTGTATCTTCAGCGAGGACGGCATGGAGAGCCAGCAGGACGATACCAATATTACGCACGAGTTCGACCTCAATCCCTTTGATATTCAGATTGGAGATGGGGATACCATTTAGCTTTCATTCTCTTGCATGGGACCGCTTCTTTTTGAAAAGGGGCGGTTTTGTGTTTGCGATCCGGGGATATTTCGGTATCTTTGCAGCCTTTTGAGTATAACCTATAACGAATGATTATGATACAAGCGACAGAGAAGAACTTTGATGAGCTGCTCTCTATGGAGAAGCCGCTCATGGTCGATTTCGGCGCCGAGTGGTGCGGCCCGTGCAAGGCGTTGGCACCGATGGTTGCGGAGTTAGCGGAGGCCTACAAGGAACAGGCGGTTATCGCTGCGTGTGACGTGGAAGAGAACAACGACATAGCCGTAAGGTATTCCATCCGGAACATACCGACGGTGATTTTCTTCAAGGACGGCAAGGAGGTCGGACGGCAGGTCGGAGCCATTGCCAAATTCGTGCTGGAGGAGAAATTGAAAGCGTTGCTGTAAAAAAGAGAGAATGTCTCCCGATGTCGGCATTCCCTCTTTTCTTTGTTTCTTCACTTCTTCAAGAGTTACTTTTAATTTTCTAACAACTTATTGAATATAGATATAACAGAATTTTTCGCCTCTGTCTTATCACTTAATAAACTTACTAATGAAGGAGCAAAACTAAGCAAGGCACCTGTCAATGCTAATGGCGCAGATATGACTGAAATTGTTCCTAAAATGCTAATAATTCCGCCACCTATTCCGCCACCAATCTCAATAGTTTTTTTTATTTTCTGCTTCGCTTGCTCATTTCTTCTACCTATTGCTTTAACAATCAATGATCTTACAGAATCAATATTATTAGACGCAGATAAAGCTCCTCCATTTGTTAAAATCTGGAGATAATCTCTATAAAAATCCTTTTCTTGAGATATTATGTCATAATATTGAGTGATAGGAGTATTCAGCACAATATTCAATTCTGTTTCATTGATTATTTTTTCTGATAATAATGCTCCTAATATCCCATCGTAAGCATATTTTCCGGAGCTAAGACCTCTTGCATCGGAGAAATCGATATCTTGTTCGATAATTGTTTGGAACCGTTCAGGTGATTCTGCTATCGTATATGGATGTAAATTACAATATTTTGTAATTGATAGCATATTCAAAAGACTTAATAATTCCGGAGTCATATCAGCTCCATTTCTTATGACTTCTGATATAATCTGCTTTGAATCAGAATGCCACATAAAAGGATTGGGAATCATTACGATCCTTCCTTTTTCTGCTAAAGGTAAGAGATTGACTAATGAACTCGCAATGGAACCAATATGAGTTATATTTATCCGTTCAGGAGACAATTTAGATAAAATCCGTTCGTATAAGTAATCAACTAATACAATTCTGTCACCTAACGAAAAACCAACTTTTACAGCTAAGTCCAAATCGTCTACTAAACCAAACAAACCCATCTGGACAAAGGCTTCCTCTCGTGTCCTTAAAATAGAAATCGCACTCTCTGTTTCCTTCCATATTTGATCTAAAGTCTTTTTCAAATTGATAAAGTCTGAATTACAAACCTTGTCAGGATAGAATACAGCTCTATTATCTGTATTGAAATCGATATGAAGATGAGTTTTTATTGCTTGAAGATAATTTATAGTAAAATGATTATCCATATCAGTAAAAGATATAACCGCATTCTTGTTTTACATATTCAAAAATTTTCTCTTTCGCAAAAACTCGTTGGTTCTCTGGTAGTGAAGAAATATATGCCTTAATTTCATCTATTCTACCAAATTTATCAATTTGAGCCTTAATAACACAACCAATAGCTTCTGAATCTTGCCGATTTTTATCATCATGGGATATTGCAAAAGATAAAACAGCATGTAAGACATCAACAGGAATCTTAATAGTACACATTTTTCTAAAATGCGACATATTATCACTCCAAAGAGCACCTATATTGGGTGATAATGACGCAATAATGTGCTTCCAATATGCAATTGGACTAATAGTCCAAAGATACTCTATATAATCGGCAATATAATCCTCCTGAAATCTGCGGTTATTTACTTTAGAAAATATTTCTGAGTCAGTCATATTTTCTACAATCCATTTTGCTTCTTGCAAAGGTAGTTCTTGCAATTCATGATGAAGATTCTCTGTCCAATCAGGCTTCATCAATTCTTGTTTCTTTTCAGATAATTTTTTATTGTCCATATTATTTCGAATTATAAATTTTCCCAATATCCTTGTAGTCGCTCTTTTATTACGGTCATTACTGTTTCAAAGGACAGTTCTTCCGTGTATTTGATTTTTCGCAAGAAACCTTTCCAGAAAGCAATACGTGTCGGACTTTTCACGAACTCTTCCGCAAACAGAATGTGATCCGGCTTGTATCCGGTTTCTCTATTCGAGAAGGTGGCGGTAATAGCCTGTTGCAACATCTCTTCATTCACTTTGTTGCTTTCCAGAATGCGGTACACGTCAAAAAAGTCTTTCATCCGGCTGTTTTCTTCCGCCAGATCAATCATAGCCTGAAATTTCTCCGCCACGACCGTTTCCAATGAATAGGCCATGATATTGACAGCCGGAGTTTCTTTCAGCAATACCGGATAATCCAGTTCTTCGGGTTTCGGCGTAATCACATCTCCGAACCCGATATCCATCGAAATGACTTGGCGGATGGTATCCAGCCGAGCCGTAACATGAAGCCGTATGCCATGATATTCCTTGTTTACCGTTATCTCTTCGGCTGAGATGCTTTCCGTGTCGAATGTCATCCCGTCCTCCGGACAAGACACGGCACATATCTCCTCGAATGCCATTTTTACAAACTCCTTGTCCCTGCTGATTTTATCGCCGAGGAAGTCTATGTCCAAGGTCGGACGTGCCCGGAACTGTTCGAGAGCGTATAGCAACGCGCCTCCTTTCAGAAACAGTTTCTCGCGGAAACGGCTCTGAGACAAGCGATACAACAGGCGTTCCTGAATGTAACGGATTACTATGAGCTGGTAACCCAGCTTTTCCGCTTTGGATATGTTCAGGAGTTTTGCCCTGACGGATTTTCCGTAATTCTTTTCTCCCATATTTTATAACTGTATTTCCAGATATTTTTTTATTGTTGATGCCACACGCATAATTTTGGCGTATTTCATCAGTTTATCGATGTCCCGCGTTTTGCGGCTCAGGTAGTTCTTCAGTATCTCGGAGCTGACATCAATACCGATTTTATTCCGGTGTTTTATGGCGTCACAGACCGATTTTTCGATGTCATAAACAGGAACGGTAATCCCTTCTATGACGGTATGTGTGATTCCGGTTTCATAGGCCACTTCATCCCATCGATATATCGTAATGGGAGGATATTCAGGTGTCCTTACTTTTCTGTTACGCGCTATGGCAATATAATACTCAGTCGGTATTTGGGTGGTCAGTCCATAATGGGACCATGCAGAGTACATACATAGAACGCCTCCCGGAATGACTATCTCAACATCAATCATGGTTTTAGCCATTTCATCCGGCAACAGATACACACCTGGGCGTATGCGAACCAAATCTCCGTTTCTGACCAGTTCCAGTACCTTGTAATACGTTGTGCGATTTACGGCCTTCGCCTGATTCGCAGTAATGTAGCCTCCATTGTTCCGTATGATGTTCTCAATATACTCCATGTCTTCTTTTATCTTTCGTACAAAGTTACCACAAATTTTCAATACAGTGGTACATTTGTACAAAGATTATTCCTCGACTATCTCCATATATCGAGCCGGATCAAATGAAATGTGCTCATTACCACCGATATATCCTAATTGATTCGACAGGCACCTGGTGTTTCTGATCGTTGCGTCGATGTTTCGGTGAGAGTGCCCGTATATCCAATATTCAATCGGGCTCGCTTCGATATAGTCTGTCAGGTCCACCATAAACGCTCCGTTGATCGGACTGTCCTGAAATTCAGGAGCCATCAGTAGCGATGAGGGGACGTGATGTGTCATAACCACGATGTGTTTGGCCTTGCTCTGTTTTACGGCCTCGGTCAGAAACCGGAAACAGCGAAAATGCTCCTCGTTGAAGCGGGTCCACCTTAGTATGTCGTTCTCGCAACGGATATTCCTAAAATCATTCACACGCATAACGGTTTCCGCTGCTTTGTCGAACGGAATCTGTGCCCACAGAGGTGTCACAATCAAGTCAATTTCTACCCCCAGCGATATGACCTGATTGTTATAATAACGAACATTGGGGCGAAGGGCATAACTCCATCCGTCTACCGTTGTTGCCATATCGAATCCCCGGTAAAACTCATGATTGCCCGGAATAGCGATTACTTGTTCGTAATGGTCGGCTGCCCAATCCCAAAACGGATGTCGCTCGCAGTATTTATCACTCAAGTATCCGATGTCACCGGCAAGAACAAGAATATCTCCCGTTACGGCCAGGGGATGTTTCTGCAAAAAACGGCTGTTTTCATCAAATTCCAGATGAAGGTCGCTTGCGTATTGTATCTTCATTTCTCTATATATCAATATCGTTGTTATCTGACGGAATATGACCGCAAAAGCAGGTTTTATCCTATATATAAACAGGCTCCGTATTATGCCGAAACCTGTTGCAAGATACGAATAAACAAGTAGATAGACAATTTTATCTGCGAAATTACACCCGTTGAAGCGATAAAGCCGCTATTCCTTTTTGTAACCAAATATCACGCAGAAATGGAAGATAAGAATCTTACGCTGGAGCAGGAAGCCCAGATTAAGGAGAAGGCGGCCGCGCTGAAGGCCGAAAAGAAAACCCGCAAGGTCTATCCAATGGTCGTGTTCGGCGACACGGACTGCGGCGAGAAGGAGTTCTACGTCGCCTACATGGGCGAGCCGACCTTCCCGCAGTTCTCGAAGTTCATGGCGGCATCGAAGAAGGACGAGGTGAACGCCATGCGTCAGCTCGCCCGCGACTGCTTCCTCGACGGCGACAAGGAGTTGGTGGATAACGAATCATTGTTCCTCTTCGGTCTGATGTCCCAGCTTTCGGAGATTATCACCACCCGTCAGAGCCTGCTGGTAAACTGATAGACACCTGGGCAGTACGTGACGACCAGCGGATTCGTCAACGGCTGATCTATATCCGCCACTACTTCCCGGGTGTTCATCTCGACAGCATCACGGACGAAGAGTTTGCCATGCTTTCCGAGGAGGCGTTGTGGCTGCACCAGCAGGTGCTCGTCTCCCGTCTGACCTTGCAACCGCCGTCTCCCTGATCCGCTTTCCGAAGCCCCGCAGCCCTTGTGACTGCGGGGCTTTCCTTTTCAGTCCCCGGCACCCGAAAAGGGCTATTCTTTCAACGGATGTAAACACGCTATTCATGGCTCAAACGCAGAATTACGAAGTCTATTACGATATAAAGGTCAATGCCACGGAGGGAACCGAGCAGGTCACTGCCTTTGCCAATGCCGTCGAGAAGCTGAGCAAGGGTCGGATAAGTTTTGCACCGGTCGTGACCAACATCAACGAGATGATGCAGGCCGTGGAAAAGACCTTCCGGGGAAAGAACGGCAAGAAGAAGGATTTCAACTTCGATCTGGAAATCCGAACCGGCGAAACGGAAAAGCGACTGGAAGGTGTCAAGAACCTGCTGACCGAAATCAAAGAACTGACGCAGGGCATCAAGCTGACCATCAATCCCGGCGAGAAAATCGACGGTCGTGCGCTCCGTAACCAGACCAACAAACTTGTCGGCAAGAAAAAATTGGACGAGCAGCAGGCCGAGGCGAAACGGAATGCCGCTTCGGCTGTCAAGAGCGTCATGGACACCCAGCGGACGGTCACCCGTTCCATCGGCAAGATCAACTCTGCCCTCGCTCATTTAGAGAAAAGGCGTGAGGTAAACATCAAGACCGACGCGGCCCGGGCACGCTTGCAGGAAATTCTCATTCTTTTAGGCAATATCCGGGGCGCAGCCACTATGACGCTGCACCTGAATACGGCAGCTCCCGCGACCTCCGTCCCTGCCGGTCCCGTCGTGCGCCCGCCGTATGCCCCAGTCGCAGCCGCCGTTCTTTCCGACAAGGAACAGGCCGGACTGAACAAACGTCTCTATGCGGACGAGGCCATGAACCGTCAGCGCATGCAGCAGGCCAAAGAGAAAGCGGCCTTGCAAGTGGAGACCTTCCGGCAGATGTCGGAGATCCGTGCCGCCGAGCGTGCCGCACGCTTACGTGAAAGCGAACGTACGCGTACCGACCGGGAGTTGCGCAAAATTGCCGAGCGCACCCGCCGCGAGGAACTCAATGCGGAGAAGCGACGCCGTCAGGCCGAGGATACCCAGCGGCGGCGCAACGCAGCCCGTGCGGTAACAACCATGCGCCGTCAGGCGGCTTTCGAGGATTCCGTGTACGGCAGCAAACGCCGTGCGGCCATCAACCGTATCCAGTATTCCAAGGCTCCGTCGTGGCGGAACCTCCCGATGGCCGGAATGCTCAACGCCTACATGGCCTACAACTTCCTTCGCACACAATTCACGGAGGCCGTCGAGTATTCCAACATCATGCAGTCGGCACACTCGATTCTCCGGGTTGCCGATTCAGACCTGGCGACCTTCGAGGGGCGTTTCGACCGGATGGCCCGGTACGTGCGCCGCATCGGTGTTGAGACCAAGTTTACGGCCATCGAGGTGGCGGGTGCGGTGAAATTCCTCAGTATGGCCGGTATGGGTATCGAGACCATCAACGAATCGATCCGCCCGATTACGAACCTCGCGCTCATCGGGGACAACGACATCTCGCAGATTGCCGACCTTGCCACCAACATCCAGACCGGCTACAACATCAAGAACACCAGCATGGGCTCGGTGGCCGACATCCTGGCCTCTACCGTCTCGCGTTCCAACGTAAACATCATCGAGATGGCCGAGTCCTTCAAGATGGCTGCCGGTTACCTGCGTCTGTCGGGCGTCGATTTTACGGAAGCATCCGCCGCCATCGGCGTGCTCGGCAATATGGGTATCAAAGGAACAATGGCCGGTACGGCTTTGCGAGCTATGGCCACCCGCTTTGCCAAACCCACCAAAGAGGCGCGGGAGGCATTGGACCGTCTGGGTGTGAAATTCACCCGCATGGAAGACATCTACGGCAAGCAGGTGGAAAAGCTGCGCCCGCTGGCCGACATCTTCGAGGACCTGAACAAGAAAGGGGCGACGATGGCCGACATGCAGACCATCTTCGGCAAAATCGGAGGCAACGCCGCCATGATGTTTGTCAGCAACTACGGGCAGCTTCGGACGCTTGCTTCCCAGAACCGGGCGTCGCAGGGCATCTCCTCCGAACTGGCGCAAGTCAAGCAGGACACGACCAAAGGCTTGTGGTACCAGATGACCTCCCAGCTTACGGAATCCTTCATGCAAGGGTACGAACTCATCGAGCCGGTCATCCGGAGCACGTTGAAAGACTTCCTTGCCAAATTCAATTCCCGCGAGTTCGCCCGAGGTCTCGCCTCCATTGGGCAGGGCGTCATGAGCCTGCTCTCCGTGCTGGGTAACTTCGCATCGTGGATGACCCGTAACTTTTACTGGATCGAACCGCTCCTGTTCACCGGCTTTGTCGCCACGCGGCTGTTCAAACTCGCCGGCGCCCTGACCAATGTCGGCGTCGCGGTCGGCTTTATCGGCAAACAGACCGCAGGCAACTCCATCGTCGAGCTGGTTTCCGGTCTGACCGGCCTGACCAGTGCACGAGGAATCAAAGCACTCTCTTTCGCCAACAAACGGGCCCTTGTCACGGCCTTGCGGGCAGCCGGTGTCAGCGGCAAGGGTGCGATGGGCCGTGCCTTGTTGCAAAGCGGAGCCGGGTCCTTCGCCGCCCGTGCCGGATTCTCCTCGCTGTTCGCCTCACAGGTCGCTACGGGCGGCGGTCTGGTCGGTGCTGCCGGTTCCCTGAGTGCCATTGGTACGGGTGCCGTTGCCGCAACGGCCGGTATCGCCGCATTGGTGGGAGCCTTGGGCTGGGTCGCCTACAAGACATGGCAGATCAAGAAAGCCAAGGACGCCGTACTGGAAGACATAACCGCCAACGAGAAATACCGCTATCCGGTCATCGAAGACTTGTACGCGGCCTTGCACAAAACCTACCAGCAGGCCATCGATACCAAAAAGGCGGTGGACGACCTGACCTCCGGCAAGACAGTTGAGGAAAGCAGCGGGCATAAAATCGGAATATTTACCGGGAACTGGTGGATGTCATTTCTGGCTGAACTCGGCGCCAGCTTGTCTTCCTCCCGAGGGGGTGTCTATCATGCTCCGGCATACAGTTATAGCGATGCTCAACAAGACGACAGCCGGGAGGCCATTACCGCCATTGCCCGCCGTGACAGCCAGTCGCGCCTGAACGCCGCCTATGCCGAGTTCGGCAAAATGTCCGACCCGTTGGAGGTCCGTGCCTTTATCGAGAACATCGCCCTCAAATACGGGCAGCAGGCGGTGACGGCGGCCGAAGCCGCAAAGAAACTCGGCTTGGACAAACCTTTCTGGTTCGAACGTAACGGCAAGATTACCTATACCAACGCTCTCGGTGACCTGCCGGAAGTGGCTGCGGCCTATACGCCCACTTACGCCGCCTACCAGAACAACACCACCGTGAAACACATCACCACGGCGGCACAAGGTTATCTCGATGCCATCGAGAGCATGGCGGGTGCCCGTGCCCTGATCGAGAAGTCGGGATTCGACTATGGAGAGTTGGCCCGTGGCGGCTTTACGCAGAACAAAGACGGGCTGTGGGTACAGAAGGCTTTGAACGCGCAGGCTACCGACAAGGAGCGGCAGGAGATGCTGGCCGGCCGGCAGCGCGTGCACCACCTGTTGGTAAACCTTTCCGGTACCCTACGCCAGGTATTTGGCGGTTCCTCGGAGGCTGCGGAAAACATCCTCCGTAAGGCGGGCTTCTCAGCTGCGCTCTATGCCAACGAGCCGGACTCGAACGACACCTCCCCGTTCAACGCCAACCGCATCACGAACATAGGAGACGATGACGGCGGCGCGGGCGGCAACTACTCCGGTACGGGGCGGTTATCTTCGGCGGCTCCCAAGCAGGTCATCGTCAACATCACCAACCTGATGAGCGTGGAGACCATCGACCTGTTGAAATCGCCCGAGGGTCAGACCGCCGAGATCCAGCACTTCAAGGAACAGATGGCACAGGCCCTTATCGACGTAGTGCATGACTTCGACGCCTCGTGGAACGGTTAATTAACGAAAAGACAACGACATGAAGAACCTATTCGGCAGCAGATTGCTCAATATCGGTGCCTCGACGCTTCTGAGCGGGGGCATCCTTTCGCATGGCGGACTGGGCGGCTACATCAGCGATGCCGCCCGTCGCGTCATCGGTCTGGGACTCGCGGAGTTTCAGGACGGTGCCGTACATTACTTCTCCAAGAACAGCGACATCCTGAAACGTGCCGTCATTCAGTTCGCCAGCCAGACGGCCTACGGCATGCTCCGCTCTTATCCCCGCTATATCAAATACTGGGAACAGAAAGAGCGGGACAAATACCTCGAAACCCAGTCGCAGAGTGCCATCGTCAACAAATCGGGACAATACTACCAGCTCATCAAGGAGCAGCAGGCTGTCGCCGAGAAGAAGAACTACACCGACAGCATAGTGGGCCGCACGGTGGCAGACTACATCGAATTGAAAATCAGCGGCGAGGGAACCTACTACGACAAAGAAAGCGGCAAGGTGGAGCCCAACAGCAAATACGGGCTGATCACCTTCGTCGATTTGGGTCCGCAGGTACAGCTCTCCTCGAAAAACAACATCGTGCTGACCACGGTGCAGGGTCGTGACTACACCCGAAAAGAGTTCATTTCGGGCGGTGATCTGGAATTTACTATAAACGGTCGGATAACCAGCAAATATCCCGACGTGTACCCGGAAGCCGAGCTGTCGAAGTTCCTGAAAATCGTCCAGTACAAAGGTGTCATCGACTGCGACAACACCATCCTGCGGCAGTTGAAAATCTCGCAGCTTATCATTCTGGGTTACTCGCTTCCAACCGCCGAATACCGAAACGTGCAGCCCTATACCTTGCAATGCGTGGCCGTGGAACCCTCCGAGGCGGTAGAACTGATCTCCAAAGATGCGGAGGTCGTGGATGAAGCCATCGAACATACGAACAAATGGATCAAGTGGGTACGGTTCGGCACCGATGTCATTGACCCAACCTCCATATTAAAACTGAACAACCTATGGCTGTAGCACCGCTTGACGTATTATGTTGCCGGATTACCATCGGAGACCCCGATGCGGGCAATCCGATGTCCATTCTGAACCCCATTACGCTTACGGAGGTGCAGGAGGTCGAAATCGTCGAGACCTACAAGAAACTCATCGGCACGGCAACCATCCGTTTTCCAAAAGGGACCATTTTCCGCTCCACCATCATCGGTACGGCCACCCTTGAAGGCAAAGACGCCAGCCGGATAACCACCGAGGTCATGCAGGACGGCGTGGTCATCGAGAAACGTTCCAGTTACTCGGCGATGGACGCCACGACCTTCAAAACCGGGCAACGGGTGCGTATCCGTTTGGGCTATAACGGGATGCTGCGCACGATGTTCGACGGATACATCACCGGCTATAACACCGAGAGCAGCTTCGAGCTGAAATGCGAGAACATGGCTTACAAGCTCAAGCTGAAGCAGGCACCCAAGTTCGAGACGCCGGCATCGGGCACGAGCGTGAACGACGTGATGGAGGGCAAATACAACATCCTGAAAGATACCGGATTCAAACTGCACTCCGAGACCAAGCGGTTCGACATCCAGATCGGGAAAATCAAAATCACGGACAACTTCACCGTTGCCGACATCCTCTCGGCGTGGAGCCGTTACCGCATCTACTGCTTTCTGAAATACGACGAAAACAGTCCCGACCGGATGCCCGCCATCGCTATCGGCCGTCCGTACTCCTCCGCCAAGAGTCAGCCCCGGTTTCCGGAAGACAGCGCATCCGGTCCTTTCTGTATCCGCTTCGACACGCATGTGGCCTCGTCGGATTTGAAAGTGCTCAAGACCGACCCGAAATTCCTTGCCGTGCAGGCCAAGGCGTTGGGCTCGGATGAGAAATTCTTCGAGGTGACGGTGCGCCTGAATCCCGACTACGACCCGAACGTTTCCGGCAGCAAGGAGTTCCAGACCGTGAACGCCACGCAAATCAGCAAGAAGACGCACAAGGTGACGGGCAACACCACGGCCAGCGGTGCGCAGACCCGCACGAAAGTGGACCTTTCGACCTACACCATCGTACCCTACATGTCGCCGAACATGAAAATCAACTCCGACAAGCTCGTTGAGGAGGCCATCGAATACTTCCGCAGCTACAACCTGAACGGCATCAGCGGTTCGGTGACGCTCTTCGGGGATTTCGGGTTATATCCGGCCTGTCAGGTGGAACTCATCGATGACCGGAACCCGGCCAAGAACGGCACCTACATCGTCGAGGAGGTTACAACCACTTTCGGGACGGGAGGCTACCGGCAGAAAATCACGATACCGCATAAAATCAAAGGAACAAAGACAACGTATGGAAATAACTCTTAAAGATGATTTTACCAATGGACATTTTTCTTATCCAATTCCAGCGGTGAACTTATGACTGTGAATGCACAAGGAGTTCCCAACCACGGTGTATCGAAACATTCGGATTTCGCTATGGGTGATTCGCTACACATCATACCATAGAGTGGACAACATCGAAAGGATGAATTGCCTAATAAAAATTTATACATTGCCTCCAAAGCGATCAATTCAAGAACGTCCATCGAATCATCGCCTTCAACTATATCTTCAGCACGTTTCGTTGCTGTTGCAGGATTATGATGTCCACAACTATGAGTTTGAATATAAGGAATGCCTAACCAACTAATGATAGCATTTAAGTTTTCTATCGAAATGCAATCTGTTTTTTCTTCATATAAAACTGTCAATAGAGGAAGCATCTTATTGGATAAACGCACTCGCTCCAGAACCGTCTTAATATAATCTAACGGAGCAACTAAGTTTTGCTTCAACATTTCTAAAAAGTTGTTGACCATTCCATCAAAAAAATCGGGAATAGGAATGCTCTTCTTTTGTGGTGTTGTAATTGTAGACTGATCGATATAATCTGAAAATAGTTGCATACCGTCGGTAATCTTTTCTTTTTCAGCTTTTGCCAATAGCTTAATCAGACTCTCGCCTGGGGCCATACTGAAAAGAGCTGCATGACAACAGCAGATAAGAAGTTTGGTATTGTGGTATAATGAAGGATAGTTGTGCTTGCATAATATTTTCACAACATTGTACGGAATATCATCATGTGTAGCATCAGGGTCAACTAAACTTTGATACAAGGCTGCCATGCTTTCCTTGATGATGTGTGCTCCCAGTTCTAAAGTATCCGTAACCTTGTTTTCAAATGTTATAATCAATGATATTACAGGCATATTTTTCCCTTCGACAATTTTCTCTCCTGTTCTAATCTCGATTCGTTTAGTTTGGTCTATTTTTACTCCATAAAATTGACTGTCATTGAAAAATCCATTTCCAACTCTGAATATGCTGTCAAGACGCTTCATTCGTTCTGTCGGAGAAATAGAATACGGTAACTTGACTTCATCACGGACGGCTATTTCCTCTTTCAGTTTCAACATCATTTCATAGCGTAAAATACTGGAAGATAATCCCCACAAAGTACCTATGTTTTGCCAATAGTGGATGTATTCATGAATGAAAGTCCCTCGATCTTCTTGGCTTATTAGGCTTAAATCGGTGTTGAAATCTCCTGCTGTGTAAATATGGAAGAATGAAGTGTTATAAGCCCCGCGCAAATTAGATACTATCTCTTTTTCAGATACTCCTAACGATAATAATTTTTCTTGTATATTCATTTTTTATAAAGTTTCATTTTAAGTATTCAAAGATAGCAAAAAGCCTCTATCCAACTGTCTATTGTCGAATTTATCTATTCTTTGAATATGAAGAATTCACAGGACAACAACCGGCGGATGATACAGGAGGCAATCCGCAAAATCGCATTGGGGCGCAGTATTGAGCGTATCGAGATGGCTCCGGGCGGCATGGGCGGCGTGGGTACCGCCCGCATGATTCACGGTTATGTCGCCAAGATACATGACGACCCCAGTGATGAAGAGTTCGCCGACTACGGCGGCACGGTGGACGTGGGCGAATATCCTGACGAAACTGCTTCGGCGGGCGGTATCATCCACAAAGGCGTGTTGCTGGCTGCCGCCCGGAACAACGAGGGCGGTTTTCTCATCGTACCGACCCTTTTTTCGGAGGTGACCATCGTAGTGGACGCCGCCACCTGCCATGCCTATATCGTCAATTACTCCCATGCCGAAACCATCCGCATGGAGGCGCATTCCGAGGTCAGCATCGGCATGACGGAAACCGAGGCTCTCGACCCCGACAGCGACTCCTCGCCCGATTACGACGAGCTGGAACCGACCGGAAACGAAGCCCATACCAGCTACACGGCCGAAGGCATCACGGCAACGGTCAGGAACGACAGCGGCAAAGAATCGTCGGTCATGCAAGGTGCGGAAGAGATTGCGCAGACCGTCGATAAGTCGGAAGTCAGACAGACCGCCGACAAAATCGTACAGAAGGTAAACTCCACGACCGTTGCCGTTGCCGACAACAAAGTGACGCTCGGCGACGAGAACGCCACCGAACCGCTGGTTTTGGGTAACGAGCTGGCGCAGCTCATGTTAGATTTCCTGACGGAGTGCAGTAAGATTATGACGCCTACGCTCATGGGAACCATGCAGCCGCTGAACTTTCCCAACTTCCTCTCGCTGACCTCCAAGATTCAGAAATTCCTATCCAAAACCTCCTATACCAAATGAGTGTCACCCTTCATCCCGGCATCGGCGGTCTCGATACGCAGGGCCTGTGTTACAGTCTCTACCGCCAGTTATACCAGACCTTCTTCAACGCCCAAGAACGCAAGAGCGAAGACAATCCCTACGGTGTGGAGGAAGGTGACGACACGTCCATCCGTCTGCATAACACGGCTTATGGATTTGCCGAGGCGATTTCGTCCGGCGTTTCCGGTGAAGGCGGAGGTACCGGTAGTTGGTCGGGCTATCTGCCCAAAAGCGGCGGTGACATGCAGGGATTGTTATGTGCCGACTACGGCTTTACCGCCGGTATCGACAACCGCCGTCTGCTGGAAACGTACCGCACCTCGCAAAGCGATGACGAGGGAAACGTCATCGGTTACACCTACGGCATCCGTCTGACGGGCGACGTACATGTCGGCGGCAATCAGCTCTTTGTGGGCGGTATGCAGCCTCTCCGTTGCGATAAGGCTACCGGCACGATATACCTGAGCGGGAAACGGGTTAATTTCGCCGACGCCGCCCTTTCCCTCACCGGAAATATCCTGCTGGGCGAGACCAAAGAAAACGGGGTGTTCCTGACTTCCGACAGCCTGCTCATTCATGGGCGGGAAGTCTATCACGGCGGTAATGCCAACCTCGCCACTGTGGACTGGTCGATGCACGACGCTACCGTTGCCGGTTCTCTCGAAGTCATGGGAGCGGCGACGCTCTCCGGAAAGCTGCGTGCCTTGCAGGGCGCGGAGTTGGGCGACGTCGGGCGGCTGCTCTTCTCTGTCCTCGGCGAAACCGTATCCTGTCTGAGTGACTTGACCTTTTCAGCCGGATGCGGAGTCCGAATCAGCGGAGTTACCGTGCTCAAAGGTTCCGGTGCGAAAGACATCCGGTTGGAGGGTGCTGACGGCGACCTGCTCGTAGGCGGCGACCACACAGCCAAGATACGGATTCTGTCGAACCTTACGGACATCGACGGCGAGCACGTCCTGCTTTCCCCATACGGGGCGGCGTACTTTCCCGACTCCATCCGGGTGCGGCACAGCTACGGCGGGGACCTGCTCTCCTCGTACCGTACCGACAGCGAGGATGAAGGCATCGTCATACACAAACTGCTGCGATTCGGAAGCACGGGAGGTTGCTATCTGACAGCCGACAATGACCGATTGGTTTTCGTCTCCCGCAGCGACCACACCCAAGCTCCCGGCGGTCAATACGAATCGGTGAACACATTCCTCGGACACGCTCCGTCCACCAGCCGTTACGCTCCGTTAAACCGGGCGTCGAACTCCCTGCGTATCGGTACATCCGGTGACTTTATCGTCGCTCTGAATCCCGTCGAGGTCACGGGACACATCGGTATCGACGGGAGCTTCACCCGACTTACGGCAGAGGGGCTATTCTTTACCGGCGACATCTGCCTCAGACAGGTTGGGGACGGTATCCGTCACGGCGGGAACGCCTACTTCGACGGCAGTCTTTCCTCGGAGCGATTCACCTCCGGAATGGCCGGCACCGGTTGGGCGATCCTGCGCAGCCGGACGACGGGAAGCATCTCGGCGACCTTCGACGAACTGACCATCCGGAAACGGATGCGGGTTTACGAGTTGGAGGTACAGCGTTCCTCGGCGACCAACGGAGCCTTGTGGGTAACCGATACCTGTTCGGGAGACAGTGTCGAAAAACTATAAATCCGATTATGGCACTATACGAATATTCCCGTTTCAAGATACGCATCGACCCCGGTTCCAAGAAACGGCAGGGATTGCATGCCGGAGACGTGGTTCGCCGTCAGTATGCGGACGGTGCGCAAACCTTTTACAGCCTGATGGTCGTGCTGGCCACCGGAGAAGACTCCGTGCTGCTGTCCGACGGGATACATGCGTCATCGCCTTTTTTCATCGGCGCACTCATCGAGGGCGACGAGCCCCGTGACGGAGAATTGCTGGACTTCGTGCGTCTCACGAGCCTGACCGATGAACGGCGCAGCGGCGCCATGTACCTGACTGCCTCGGACGAAGAAGCCCCGTACATGGATGTCATTGACGGCATGGGGACGGAACGTTCCTTGTTTCGTCCGGCATCCCTTGCCGCGTTCGGTTGCAGCGACAACGGGGTGTGGTCCTGCCGTTACACGCCTTCGGAAGGTCCCGCCACCCGCATCCTCCGGATTAGCCGCTCCTCCGACGCGGCGGCTGTCACCGGCGGTTTTCAGATTCCGTTTCCACAGGCCGTTTCCCATCCCCAGCGTCTGGTGATTTCATTCCGCATCCGCGCTTCCAAAGAGTTGTCCGCCGTGCCGTTGCGCTTCGGGTATGCCGACGGTACGGAAACAGACGGACAGGACACCGTGGACGTTACGACCGAATGGCAATACCGGTTGAGCCTGATTACGGTGGACTTTCCTGCGGAATATGCCCGCGCGCTGTCCCTCGACTTCTCGGGAGAGCTCGGTCCGGACGACTGGTGCGAAATCGGAGACCTCAATGTCTGCCTACTGGAACAGCTTTCGTCCTTTGCCGAAGCCGCCAAAATCCGTATCGGCCGCATCACGGGAATCGCAGACCCGCTGTTCGGTATGCTACAAGGTTATGGGGCTTACTTCCAGCGTCTCTATGCCACGCGGGACGTTCATGTGGCCGGCACGCTGACCGCCGGTGACGAGGACGGCTTCGGCAGCACCTTTTACGCCGGACGTATTCACAAGAACTGCATCATCGATTCGTTGAACGGCAATTTTACGAGTACGGTTGTCCGCCTTTCATCCGCCACACCGACCGGTATCGGCAAAAACATCCTGCTGCCCGTGACCGGCGGGACATTGCTTTGCCAGAAAGAAGTGTGGGTAGAGAAACATGCGGGCGAGCGTTACTGTCTCTCTTTCTGGTGTTATTGCCCGTCCAAGCAAGAGACTCCGTTCGATATTCTTCACGGGGAAAAGGTGCTCGCCAGCCTTATGATGCCCCAGACATGGCAACGGGTACATGTGACTTTCGACATCGAGCATATCCCCGGCGACGACCTTCGCATCGACTTCCGTACCGAGAACCGGGTGGTCTGGTTTTTCAGTTCCCCGCAACTTGAAAAAGGGAACGTGCCGACCCTATACCAGCCGACAGACGGGATCCTGAACGAAACCGACGAATACGGGGCGTGGTTCTGCCGAGGCGGTGTGGGCGGCACGATTCAACACCCCCTGTTACGGTTGGAGCCGGACGGTTCCATCCGTGCCGGCAACGATTCGTTCGTCATCAACCCTGACGGCAGCGGATACTTCTCCGGCGGCCGTTTCCGCTGGAACAAAGACTCCATCATCTTGCAGGATGTCACCATCCGCTGGGAGGATTTGGATGAAGAGATGCAGGAACAGATGAAACCCCGTTTCGTCACCGTTGATGGCGGTACGGTGTTTCATTATAACGATGCCGTTTCCGGCAATCTTTGCGACCCGGCAGAGATCCTCCTGACCGGCACGGCGCAGAACCTGACAACGGATTCCTGCCGTTGGGAATACCTTGCTGCGGACGGCGGGTGGAAAGACACCGGCGGGAACCAGTCCGTTTACACGCTCACGCCGGATTTCTCCGGCTGGGAAGGCCGGAACGTCCTGACACTCCGTTTCATCGTCCGATCCTCCGGCACATCGTATCATGCCACGCATACCGTTTCCAAACAATACGACGGCAGTGACAGCTATTCTTTGCATGTGGAGTCCGATTCGGGCACCGTTTTCCGCAACCACATGGTCGAGACGACACTACATGCCCGTCTTTACAAAGCAGGAACGGAAATCACGGACCGGATTCCCGATGAAAATTTCCTCTGGAACCGCATCAGCGACGATGCCGACAGCGATGCACTCTGGAATGCTGAAGAACATCGGGGACGCACGCTGCGGATTACCGGTGAGGATGTGTGGCGTAAGGCGGTGTTCAACTGTGAAGTATTCATGTAGGCAATATGAGATAACCAATCTTGTCTATAAACTCATTGCCCACGCATACGGCTATTCTTATACAAACAAAACGTATGAGCAGCCGACAAGTTATCGCGCGTGGGCAAACCACGATTTACATACAGAAGGATTCCTACACAATCAGCCAATCGCTCGGGGAATACGTCTTTCCCGCAGACCATTCGGGGAAGGTGCTCTCTGCCGTAAGCCTGACATCGACCATCAAGGTCACATGCGGCGATTCGGAATACAAGGATTTTACCATCGGAGTGATTGTCAAACCGGCCGGATTCTCGTCCATTTCGGTGGATAACAGCCGGAAAACAGTGACCTATACGGTTGCCACCGGAACGACAACCCTTGCCGAGCACGGCTCTTTGGATATTCCCGTTACCATTGCAGGGGCGGTTTACAGCCTGTCGTTCGTCTGGTCGAAAGCGAAAGCCGGTGCGCCGGGCACTGCCGGTGCCGATGCCAACCTGCTGGACTGGGTACGGGAATGGAATACCGGTAAAACGCTTATCGACAGCCATACTGTCATCACGCCGAAACTCTTTGCCGGTGTGAAGAACGCGGACGGCACCGTGACGGGTACTGCCATCGGCCGCTTCTCTCTGAGTACGAAAACCGCTTCCGGCGGTATTGCCACCGAAACCATCGACGGTATCTGCGGCTTCAGGAACGGATCCAAAACCTTTCTTTTGGATAACGGCGGCAACGTCCAGCTCGGTTACGGCGACCAGTTTGTCCGCTACGATGCTTTAACCGGCAAAATCACGTTCGGTGCGGGTGTCAGCCTGAACTGGACCAACGCCATCCAGCAAGCCAAGACTGAAACGCTTAACGCTGCCGCCGCTACTGCCCAAAGCAAAGCGGATGCCGCATTGGGCAGTGCCAAGAGCTATGCCGACACGAAAAAAAGCGAAGCCGTCACGCAAGCCGGTAAAGACGCTGACGGTAAAATCTCGGCACTGACCGCTACGTTGAACACTTCCATTGCCGATGCCAAGAAAGCCGGTACGGATGCCCGTGCCGTGGCGGATGCCATTACCTCGAAAGCCAATGCGGAAGGCTGGTCGAACAAGCTGACCTACATCGATGCAAACGGCATATTCACGGGGAAACTGTCCGCCAATACCGTCAATGCCATCAACATCAATGCCTCGCAAATTACGGCAGGCACCATCGCTACCGCCCGTCTGAATGCTGCGGAAATCCGGTCGAACATCATCAATGCGGCATACATCAACGGTCTGACGTGTGCCTTCGTTCGGGGAACTATCGGCGGCTGGACTATCGGTGCAACCACGTTATCCAACAGCCACATATTGTTGGATAGCGGCAACAAACGGGTGGTCGTGTACGGGGCAAGCTCTGGAGCGACAAGCGGCAAGCGAGTGCAGATCTATTACAACTCCGATACGGATTTCGGTTTCTATGCCACGGATGCTGCTGGCAACTGCCTTGCCCGTTTCGGTTCTGCCAACCAGATTGCCGGGTGGAACATCGATGCGAACCGTATCTACAAGAACAACATCGCATTGGGTGCGGACGGCTCCATCATGAACGGCAGCAAATGGAAGCTGAACAACGACGGGTCCGGCAGTATCGCGTCGGGAAACATCTCATGGGATGCAGCCGGTGCGGTGACCTTTTCGGCGGCGGTGTCGTTGAACTGGAAAAACGATATAGAGGCTGCCAAACGTGCCAACTTCGGTTATCCATATTATCACAAAATCGTCATTTACGGTGAAGAGGATAAATACTATCCTGTCATTTTCAAGGGCGGAGACCAGACCTTCAAACGGGATATTCTTATCCGACGTGCATATAGTGAGCAAGCCCCTGACAGTTGGAACAATACAACTCATAAAGGTGGACTTGTCCTATTGCTGAAAGCCAATTTCGGCGGTTGGGGCGGCATTGGCTACTCGTGGGACATCTATGAACTTTCAGAGACATACTGCCGCATGTTTGCCGGTGCACAATTGTGTGGTAATTGTTGCATGTTCGCCGTGTTCCTGCGCGGGGGCGGAACGACTGGTGCGGTGTACCATATCTACTCGGATCAGCCGATAGTGAACAACATTTATAGTCCATCTCCGATTCCGGCAGCACCGCAGATTGCCTACAACTGCGATCTTATTTTTCAGAGCGGTTCGAACACGGCTAACGCTCCGGGTGCCCGTACCCTCACGGCGACAGTTCAGGAGGAGATACGCCGTCACCGGTTCATCGCTTTGGCTCAAAGCTCTGACAGCACATTGGCTGCGCATCCACTGACCTACATTGGTTCTACAGGCATCTACACCGGCACGTTGACTGCGGCGCAGGTCAATGCCGTTTCCATCGATGCGGGCAGTATCCGGACGGGGACGCTCAGTGCCGACCGTCTGGCTGCCGGCAGCATCAATTCCACAAAACTGGATGCCGGCAGCATCAAGGCCAATATCATCAATACGGACTATATCAACGGCCTGACCTGTACTTTCGTGCGGGGCAAAATCGGTGGCTGGACCATCGGCGCGGACAACATCACGGCCGGCAGTGTGGGTGCAGTCGGAGCCATGCCAATCCAGATGCGGACTGCGGCCAGCGGTTCAGGTTACTGGTACAACGGCGCATACAAACCGCAGGGCATCGTAATGACATGGTACCAAAGCAGCAATGCGGGGCATGTGGTTTTCGGTCAGATTGCCGCTTCGGGCAACAGCGTGAAAACCGGTTTTCTCGGCATCCAGATGATGACATGGGACCATGTGGAATACTTCTGTCTGTCGGCCAACTACACCAAATCGGGAGCCAAAGAGATTTACAACCGCATTGCCGGATGGGCATTCGACAACACCCGCATCTGGAAAAACAACGTCTCGTTGGGTGCCGACGGCTCCATCACCAACGGTACGCGCTGGAAACTCAACAACGACGGTTCCGCCTCGTTCGGTTCCGGCCGGAGCATCTTCAACACGGACGGTTCGGGACAGGTAGCCAACGGCAAATTCAAATGGGATGCCGCCGGCAACATCATCGCCCAAGGAGGCAAATTCAAGGATGTGACCATCCAAGGCACCATCCGTAGCGCGTTCGTGCAGAACGACCCTTCAATTTGGATTGTCGTGGGCGGCGGCACGACCAGCGATGTGCAGACCGACCCCGTGCACTACGACAACGTGGTCTGTACGCAAACAGGCGGCTGGAACGAGAACATCAACCTGCAATGGACCTTGGAAAACTCCGGCCGCCGGATTTGCCTTGTCAATTACAGGTGGGGTTCTACCATCTCTACGGGAGTGATGAGCATTACGGCTCCCAGCGGCAAATATTTCTTCGAGGATGGAATCTCGAAAACGACGCTCAAATTCTCCCGCGAAGTAATTGAAATGATTGGTTACGGGGACGACAAGACCTTTTTCGGATGGATTGTACTCAACCGCCGGGACCTGATGACAACCAGCCGATACGGAAAGTTCCAGCAAATCCTTGTTACAGGCATTGTTACCGGAACAACTTCCAGCGCATCCGTCCGTTTCCTCTGTTTCGACGGTTCGAAATCGGTATCCGTCAGCCGATTGGGAAAAGGGATGTACCGTATCTATCTTCCTTCTACGTGGGGGCTGTCGAGCCGCTACCTCGTCATGGCTACCGGAATCTATTCCACGGCGGAAAACACTCCGATTTATCCGACGGTAAAAGCAATCTATTCCTACTATTTCGACATTTACACGCAGGATGACGCTTCCCGGAATGACGGCTCGTTCAACTTCCAAGTAATCAGTACGGCGGACTGGGATTTGTAATTTTTTTGAAGCATTGTCACCTGTTCGGCACCCTGCCATGCTATTCTTTCATAAACTCTGCTTTATGAAAATTATCCGCATCACTACGACAAAGACAGCACAGGAACGCACGGAACGTGCCTTCTACAACTTGGATTTTACCATGACCGACGGGGCACTGGAACGTGTGGTGGCTACCGTTTACACTCCCGAGAGCCGCCTCGACAGCGACCCGGCACCGGTCTTCATCGGCACCATCACTTACGAAAACGGCCAAATCTTCTGCTCTCTGCCCAAGGACGCCTCCATTGCCGGTCTGATGGGCGACTTCGAAAACTTCATGGTCCAGATCCAGTCCGCCGTAACGGATGAACACGCAGACAACGAATAGTACGGAAACCTAATTATCAGAATATGGAACTAAACATCAAAGACCGGCTCTACATTCCGGTCATCCTGCCCAAGGAGGGCACGTTCAAGGATTTCAACACCAAGAAAGAGATTCTTCGCAAAATCGAAATCTCCGCCGGTGAGCGCGAGGCGGTCGGCCTGCACGAAAACGAGGAGAACGGGCGCATCGAGTGGGACATCGAGAAAGACACGCCGCTGGCCATCGACTTTGCGGGGGATGAACTTGCCTACCTGAAACAGGCGTGCGAGAAAATCTCAGACGAGAAATTGCCGGACGACATGTGGATTGTCGTGGAAAAAATATATGACGGGAAATAGTATAAACTTATGTTATAACAAGTCCCCTGCATTAACATTAGTCTGGCATTGCCAGACTAATGTTTTACAGAATTAAATAAAATATCGATAATCGTACGTTGCTCCATTATATTGATGCAGTAAATTACCCACCTGTGCCAATGTATTAGAAGTGTCAATTGTTGCTGGCAATTTCGTATATAGATTGAATGAATTCCAATTCATCTTCGTAAATCCTATAATTTCAGAGGCAATAGTAGATAGATCTCCTTTACCATAATACTTAGTTATTTTTAGAGGAGCTGGAATACACCTGCCACCGGGATAGTAACGCCGTCCACCCCGAATTGATGGAACGACACCATGTGTCCATAGTAAAGCATTTCTTGATGACAATTTTATGCACGTTCCGCGCGATACCGGATATGAATCGTCAGAAATATTGTTGTCATAAACTCTTTGTGCTATAAATTTAGCATTGTATTCATAATTGATGGTTATCAAGTCGATGTCTTTAATTCCCGCTTGACTTAGCGCATGGGTAATGCCTTCAATCTCTTCATTTCTAAATGGTGTTCGTTTATGAATGACAACCCGACGAGGTAATTTATCCATGGATTTAACGAACAATTCTCGTATAGTAATTCCAAATTTGAAGGCTTCCTCATAAGTTAAATAAGGATTCTTTTTCCCATCAAATTGAGGTTGCTCAACTTTTGATAATTTGTATCTTAACCCTTGACCTTTTGCGTTGTATATATGGCTACAACCCAAAACGATGTCCACTTTTCCTTTACCATTTGTTTTGACGCTATAACCAATACCTGCATACGCCGTATCTGAATCAAGACTGGCCAATGCCCAAGGGATACGCATTGCCTTAACAAATAAAGCTAATGACAACCACCAGCAGATTTCACATACCATTGGGTCCTTCAAAGTTTTTTCTTCTATGATTTGAGTTGTAAAACTGTGTTGAGCCGCATAAGCCTTTATATAGTTGTGCAAATCAAACGATTCTCCATCATGTTTGAACTGTTTGTGTAGACTCCAAGAAGTAGGAATGTAAATTACAACTACAATTCCTGGATATTTCTCGGCCAAACTACCGGCCTTATGACATATTGATTGCGCAAGGCTTATTGTATCTCTTGGTGTATCTTCTGTTTTTATCCACTTATCCGTATCGCTGTCCGGAATTTCTAATAATGTTTTATATATACTATGGAATCCTGTATATGGCTGAATGTAATCTGAATTATCGTTAGCTTGTATAGTTGTGTTTAAGCGTTGTAAAAAAGATTTCAAACTATTGGTGTGAGCATTAGGACAAATTACCCCCAGTCTTACATTTTGTGGCAAAACATCTTTTTGCCAAGAATCATAAGGCTTATGATTAGATAATCCTCTCATAGGATTTGAATCTAAAAAAGGCCTATCTGCAAATGTATTTACGAATTCCAATTCAGGTTCTTTGAGTTGAAGGCCCCAATAAATCGTTCTTCTATTATCATACGATCTTGAAAAATATCCTCGTTCAGTGCTGTCTTGATATTGTATTTCGGAAAATCCGCTATTGTTGCTTATTTGGAACTTAAATCCACTGCCAGAATTTTGAGGGAACTCAAAAATAAGACGTGCATTGCCAAATACGATATTTTCCCATTGAATAAGTTTATTGCTATATGCCTGGTTCCACATTTTATCCAGATATATCCGCGCATACTCCTGCTTTTTCTCTTTTGAAACCGAGCGTGGGTTTTCTATATATATTGTTGGCCGCAAGGAAAGCAGGGCGTATTTTTGCTGTGGCACAAAAATAAGTGAGCATTCTATCGCTTCATGTAACAAGGTGCCATTATCATTTCTGAAAATATCTGAGCACCAAAGTGTATTATGTTTAACATCGACATTTAGACCTCGCATTGCTGCAATACTTTGGAGCGTAGCCCTTAAGAACAGTTCTCTATAACTGCTTTTTCGTTCTATGTCCGATGCAGCATATTATGCTAATTGATTATCAGTAGTTTATGGCTTAAAAGATAGACTGCTCAAAAAATTACTTGTTTTTTCGTCAAAAATCGAAGATTTAACACTTTTCTTCGTTGCCAGTCTCAAAACAGAGGGAAAATGGGGAAAATCGCTCTCTTTCGCCTCGAAACCTCCGCTTCGCAAAGATAAGGTATATCGGGGATTATTTCGCCGGTTCAGGCTGCAAAATGGAAGACAGATTCACAGATTTCCGGGTTGTTTTCTTGTGACCTGGTAGGAGGTGAGTATTGCTTTGCTTGGAGTTGTATTTTGCTCAATCTTCATACTTAGATTGCTCATATTTTGCAGCCAAAAGAGAAAGTCTATAGGTCTGGTTCGGCTTGGTTTGGGCGAAGCTATCTCTTTTTCTCCCCTTTGTTAGCTTTACTTTAATGAACGTATATATGAATACGGAGATAAAGTAAAGTTGGTTTCGATAATTTATGCTGTGATTCGCTTGAAAAAATGTTGTGTAATAGGGATGATTCGTTGGAAAAAGTGTAACTAAATTCGATTTATTCGCTTGAAAAAATGTATTTAACCTTGGTTTATTCGCTCGAAAAAGTGTAATTTTGTAGCGGAAAGAATAAGATTGCGTTATGCTTAAAAGGAAAATAGAAACATATTTAGCTAATTGGAAAGAGGCCGAGGGCAGAAAGCCCCTTGTGATAAAAGGTATTCGCCAGTGCGGGAAGGCATATATTGTCCAGAAATTCGCAAGGGAGAATTATGAAAGTGTGGTCTATATGAACTTCATTCTTGAACCTGACAAGAAGTCTGCCTTTACTGGCAATATAGATGTCGATACCATCATTCTCAACCTCTCTGCTTTGATTCAAGGCAGTCGGTTCATTGAAGGGAAAACCTGCATTATCCTTGACGAGATTCAGGAATGTAAGGAAGCAAGGACAGCCTTGAAGTCATTTTATATAGACGGACGTTTTGATGTTATTGCCACAGGTTCTCTTTTAGGAGTGAAAGGCTATGGTCAAAGCAAGAAAAAGAAAGAGGATGTCGGGCAAGATTCTGTTCCTGTCGGATATGAAACCGTAATTGATATGTACCCATTGGATTTTGAGGAATTTCTATGGGCAAACGGAATCGGTGAGGCTGTTATCGATTCTGTCAAATCATGTTTTGAGAACGAAAAGGCTGTTCCCGATGGGATTCACAAGGCAATGATGGAGCTGCTATACAGATATGTTATTGTAGGAGGGCTGCCGGAAGTGGTGAATTGCTTCCTTGAAACCAAGAATATCGAACTCATATATAAGAAGCAGCGTAATCTTATTGCCGGATACGAAGAGGATATGGTTAAATATGCAGATGATGCGGACAAATCTAATATCCGTGAATGTTTTGAATCCATTCCGAAGCAATTAGCCAAGGAGAATAAGAAATTCCAATATTCCATAGTCAAAAAGGGAGGAAGGTCTTCTCAATACATCGGTAGCATTCAATGGTTGGAGGATGCCGGAATAGTCCGTAGGTGCTATAACACGCAGATTACGGAACTGCCGTTGGAGGGCAATTCCATCAAAGATTGTTTCAAAGTGTACACTACTGACATAGGTGTCCTTGTAGCAATGCTCGACTATGGCACTCAGGCTGATATATTGAAGGGGAATCTTCTTGGATATAAGGGAGCTATCTTTGAGAACCTCATGGCGGATTTCCTGTGTAAGTCCGGACAGAAGCTATACTATTTCCATAAGGACAGTGGGCTTGAACTGGACTTCTTGGTAAGGTTCAAAGGCGAATGCGTCATCCTTGAAGTCAAGGCTAAGACCGGTAAGGCAAAAAGTATGGCTACCATTCTTAAAAATAAGGATGTGTATCATGTCAAGAATGCAATCAAGTTGGGGCAATATAATGTAGGACGTGAGGGAGATATACTCACCATTCCGTTGTATATGGGATTCCTTGTCGAAGACAGGCTTGCGGACGTTATCATTCCTGATGTTGATGTGAGTCTGTTGACTACTATTTAAAAATTTTGATTATGGCAAAACAGATATTAGTTGGAATTGAAGAACAGAATTTGAATGAGGTGGCTCACTATCTGGTGATATACTTCCCATACAATGAGGAAATGTGTAGCTATACAGATGATTGGCTTGGTGAGCTATATGAAAACAAGTATCCTTTGGTTTCTAAAGGGATGTGGTCTGGCATAATTGACTTGAAAGTTCATAAACTTCTTGATTGGAAACCAGAATATGGAACTTTATATCTTCAAGCTAAGGTATGTGATAGCGGAACCTATTTCTTGCTTGATAAAGATAAAAAGGTAATATGTAAAATTACCGATTATGTACCTAATGGCTTAATTCCGGAGGCGGATGATTGTGGGGATTATATCCGTTTAAGAATCAAACATGACGGTATGATAGAAAATTGGATGGAGAAGCCAGACTTTTCCGACTTTATTAAAGATGCTGATGCTGTTAAGAAAATTGATACGAGCATAGAAGAAGAACCAATACTCGACACTAAAGTAGAGTTCACTTATAGCCATCTTATGGCAAAACTGCTTCGTCTTCCGAAATACCTACAATTGGAAATAGGGAAGGCACTGATAGCAAATGCATCAGAAGGTTTTGAGGAAGAGGATGATGAAGATTCTCTCTAATCAGATGGAAGATTAAGAATGATATACAGCTGCAATAATTTGATTATTAAAAGTATAATTCTATGGATATATTAAGTCTCACCAAAGTAACATCATCGTTCATCCTAACTTTAATAGAAAGAGACGATGGACAAAAGAAACAAATTTTGGAGACGCCAACAAATGGCTCGTGTGTTTAAGGCTCGCATGATTCTTTATGCCGCTTATGGTCATTGCATCATTCGTGAGGATGGAAGCTATTATGAGCATCCCCGTTGGTTTGAATTGGCAAAAGAGAAATGGGCACAAGTTTACAAAACAACAGGTACTCCGTGTAGCTGTTGGATGTGCAGGGGATTCGAATATGACCGCAAGGAGTATAAGAAAGAGACTCGGCGGATTATTCGGGAATCAATGGAGTGAGCTAAATGATAAGGAACTGAATCTGTGTATTAATTGCATAGGTTCAGTTTTTATTATGCGGCATATAGGCAAAAGGTTACGTGGATTTTCTCAGAAAGCGATGTGTGATATGGAATTTATTTGCTAATTTTGCGCTGAGTTTGAAACGATATAAAAACTAACAATGCAAAGAAATAGCATGAACATATTATCGAAGGTCACAATTTGGGGTAACAAACGCCCTGAATCTGTACTGTGTGTTCATGTCTTTGGCATTGAACCTTGTATTATAAATACTTTCCAACGAAGAACATAGCATGGTGTAGTTTATTCTACCCCTGATTGAAAATATAAACTGAATAGTTGGAGAGTCTTTACCGAACTTTCCAACTATTTTGTTTTTATACCCATTTGTGACAGTTATCTTACGATGCTTTTCTGTCATTTCCGTCTGATGGGTGATTGACAAACAGATTATTAACGTGCAGCGATGCACATAAATTGAGAAGAAATGAATTATAAATTTGATGGCAGTAAGGTATTTTTTACATCTGATACCCACTTTTATCACGGAAATATCATTCGTTTCTGCAACAGACCTTTTGAGGATGTGGAAATGATGAATGAAACGATTATCTCCAATTGGAATAATACAGTTGGCTTGGATGATACTGTTTTTCACTTGGGTGATTTCTGTCTGGGCGGTTCAGCTGAATGGACTAAAATTCTTGATAGATTGAATGGCAAGATATATCTGATTCTCGGCAACCATGATTTAAAGAACTTGAGGCAGGGGTATGTCGATAGGTTTGAGCATGTGACCATGCAGATGCATATAGAAGTGGATAAACAGAAGATATATTTGAATCACTATCCGTTTCTGTGCTTTGATGGCGGCTATAAAGATGTATGGCAACTGTTCGGCCATGTGCATACGAGGAAGAATAACACTGGAATTGATGCAGCCCGGCTTCAGTATCTCTATCCTACACAATATGACGTAGGTGTTGAAAACAACAACTTTATGCCGGTTTCATTTGCACAGATGAAGATAATTATTGAAAAACAAGTTGAACAATTAAAAATGAAAGAGCAATGAAGATACAATACATGAGCGATTTACATCTGGAGTTCAGGGAGAACAGCAGATATTTAAAGCATAATGAATTACCTGTTACCGGTGACGTGCTGGTTTTGGCTGGAGATATATTCTATCTTAGGGATAGAATAGCTCCTATGATGAAATTCTGGAAATGGGCTTCGGATAATTACAGGCAGGTTCTGATTGTTCCCGGCAATCACGAATACTATAATTATTCGGACGTGATGGAACGAGGGCTACAATGGAAGTGGATGTTCCGTGAGAATGTAGGGTTCTATCAGAATCAGGTAATCCGTATCGATGATACCGATTTTGTCCTGAGTACGCTATGGTCACGGATTAACCCGAATGACGAGTATTTCGTGTGGAAAGGTATGAATGACTTTCGCCAAATCAAATTTGACGGAAAATTGCTACAGGTAGAGGAATTCAATCGGATGCATGAGACCTGTATTGATTTTATCCGGAAAAGTGTCGAAGAGAGCACGGCTGGTCATATTGTGGTGGTTACTCATCATTTGCCTACTTTGGAGGTGATTGATCCACAGCACAAGAACTCCGTACTGAATAGTGCATTTGCTAGCGAATATGGTGATTGGATTGCCAACAGTCGGATAGATATTTGGATTTATGGACATTCACATACCAATATAGACACAGAGATTGGTAGTACAAAAGTAATCTGTAATCAGATGGGATATATTTTTGCGAATGAGCACATTGTGAATGGGTTTGATCCGAAAAAGCATGTTGAAATTTAATGAGCATTAAGCAATGGATGAAAGAATAATAGATAGAAAACTCTTTATTGATTTGGCAAATGAGGTTGGCTTGAACGCTTCGCATATAGAAGCAATGGGTGAAATGCGTCATTGTGAAATCACAGTTAGCGGCAATATGCTGGAACGTCTAGTTGAAATTCAGCATCAGTTCGAGCAACTTACCGTAATGGGGGATGATGAATACCGTGGCTTCTACATTGTGGTACCGCGACCCACTCCAGAGGAATGGGGTGATGTCGAGGAACTGATTGCTTCGGGAGAGTATCAAAGCAAAGAAGCCTTCCTTGCGGACTGGCTTGCGTTCAATCCAACGGAAACGCAGTGGTTTCATGTTACCTCTTATAAATACGAAGAGTTCCGGTCGATTCGCATTACAGACCGAAAACATGCGCATTTCGTCATAACAAATCGCTCCTCTTGTGCCGACGGAGAATCAGATGACGGATGGTATCAGGATTCCCTTGCCCGACTTTTCTGCTATTTGCAGAGGCTGGTTGATGTTATTGTTGCAAATCCTGATGGGTTCAACGACTATGTGGCGCACAATCTGCCGTGCCAGCAACGGATTGGGCGGATTGCACGAAAGGAACTCAATAGGATAGCTCCGAGCTTTAAGATTAATGTGGAAGATCGGGAAACAGCGATAAAGGCTTTGGAGGATTCTGCGAAGGAACATTCCGCACTTCATCTGAAGACTATGACCATTCGGCAATATTGCACATATTATCGTATCGCTAACGAGGCTTATGAGGCATACTACCGGAAGCGAAGTATTGGAAACCGTCTCTACGAAGAACAACCGAATATCCCGGAAGAACTGCGAGATGTAGTCTATTACAAACGAGTGAAATTCGTAGATGTAGATAAACTCTATGACATTGACAGCCCGGAGGATTTTATACGGTTTGCAACAGACCACTATGGCGAGTTGGGGTTTTCGCGCTTGAACATCATTGCATCGAAGGTGCCACAGCAGGGTTGGATGATAGTTGTTTCTAATAGCTACTCGGCAAATGTCGAGCTGGCCATTGAGGTTGCCACTGCTCTATATAAGGTCGGAGTGCCATTATTGATTCGTGATGCCGAGAAACTTTTGAGGATTCTGCGCGAAGAAGATTATGTGCGGTTAATTCCTAATACGTACCATAACTATATGGGTTATCAGGAAGAAGGTACTGTTTACGAACTGCCGTGGGAATACGAATGCTCAGACGATAGTGAATCGGATTTGACTTTGGAGCAATACAATGCGATTGTTTCTCTTGCGGAATGGCAGGATGAAGAATTGGTGAAGCCCATCGAGTGATGCTTAAATTGAAGAAGCTGGCTTTTATCTTGGAAATAATCATAGATAAAGGTAGAAGTCTGCTTCTTTGAAATCTCTATTTTGGTAGCAAAATCAGTATTTAATAGTCGTATCTTTTGAATTTGTGATTTTTGCGTCCGCAATACATCATTAAATAGATATAAAGTAGTATCTTTGCATATTATATGATGAGTTAATATGACAAAGAATACAATGGGAACCAAGTTGCCCCGAAAGTTGGAGCAGAAAATGTCAGTTGTGGGAGAGCAGATTAAACTGGCTCGCTTGCGCAGGAATTTGAGCGTAGCTCAGGTGGCAGAACGTGCCACCTGTTCTCCGTTGACTGTGTCCCGAATAGAGAAAGGTGCGCCGACTGTGGCAATCGGAATTTATTTGCGAGTGCTCTATGCTCTGCAACTGGACGATGATATTCTGTGGCTAGCCAAAGAAGATAAATTGGGAAAAGCCTTGCAGGATTTGAGTTTGAAGACAAGGGAACGTGCCTCAAAAAAGGAGTAAACGATGAAGATGTTATATGTTTATGCCGATTTTGACTGGCTCAACGAGACAGAACTCGTTGGCGAGTTAGGCTATGAATCTCTTCGTGGCTCGGACAGCTATTGCTTTACCTTCAGCGATGAATGGCTGAAGAAACACGGAGATTTATTTCTGAGTGATGACCTCAATAATTATCCGGGACAGCAATATACGCAACCGGAGAAAGATATATTCGGATGTTTCTCGGATGCTTTGCCGGATCGTTGGGGACGAACGCTGTTGTTGCGACGTGAGCAGATTGCTGCGATGGAAGAGGGGCGACCGGTACGGAGACTATCTTCTTTCGATTTTTTGACTGGTATCGATGACTTTTCCCGAATGGGTGCTTTCCGTTTCAAGGAGTTAAAAGACGGAGGATTTATAAATGTAAGTGAGTTGTTGAAAATCCCACCTCTGGCGGATATAAGGGAGTTGATTGCGGCCAGTGCGGAAATTGAGAAAAGTGAAGAGGGGAATGTCCTGCCTGACAGGAAATGGGTTGCCCAACTCGTGCAGCCCGGTTCTTCATTGGGAGGTGCAAGACCTAAAGCCAGTGTGATAGACACGGATAAAACGCTTTATATAGCCAAGTTCCCTTCTCGCAAGGATGATTATGATGCCGGACTTTGGGAGCATTTCAGTCACCTTCTTGCTGCAAAAGCCGGTATAAATGCCGCAAAGACCAAAGTGCTGGCAACAGGAAAGAAATATCACACGTTGCTTTCTCAACGCTTCGACAGAACCCAAGAGGGGAAACGGATTCACTTTGCTTCTGCAATGACTTTATTGGGACTCAATGACGGTGACAATGCAACTACAGGGCATGGTTATCTGGATATAGTCGATTTCATAATCCAGAACTGCACGAATGTGGAAGAGAATCTGCAGGAACTCTATCGCCGTGTGGCTTTCAATATCTGCATTGGTAATAGCGATGATCATTTCCGTAATCATGGTTTTCTTTTGGCACCAAAAGGCTTAATCCAGTATATATATCTGATAATCAGAATTTAACAATATCAATGGTAATGATTTAGAGACAGAACCTTCTCTGTGCTTACATCGATATTCTCTTATCAAACAACTCTTGTTACAAAGATAATAATAATCTATGATTAAGACAAATATACTTTCATCCGATATTTTTCCTGTTTCTGCATCTTTCATCGGCCTGTAAATGCCTCCTTATGCCATTCAAGGGAAAGTCGCTTCCATTGTTTTTCTTTGCAGATTGCCGGAATATTCCGGCGCAATCTACAATAAAACATTGTATGACTATGGAGTTTCAAATGATCGAACAGAGCGCTTTCGACGAAATGAAAACGCTCGTAACATCCTTACGGGAGCGTGCCGAGCGATTCCGAGAATTGTTCTCACCGCCGCAACCGCGACGCTGGCTGACAGCCGAAGAGGTCTGTAAAGCGCTGCGCATCACCAAACGTGCCTTGCAGTACTATCGTTCGGAAGGGATCATACCCAGCACGTCGTTGGGCAACAAGATTCTGTACAAAGAATCAGACATCGCGCGTATTCTGCAAAACAACCTCATCGCTCCTTTCAAATAATGGACGACGTACTCCTGAGAACCTCGCCGGAATACAAGGAGTTCCGGCAGGAAATACTTCGAGCGATTCATTTGCTGGAAACATCGATCGCGGCCCATCGTCCGACGATCGTCACGGAAAGCTATCTTACGGGCGAAGAGGTGATGGAGCTGTTTTCGTTATGTCCCCGCACCCTGCAAAACTACCGTGACCGTCGGGTACTTCCCTACACGACGATCGGCAGCAAAATCCTCTACCCGCGTTCTGAGATCGAAAAGATTCTGGACCGAAACTATCGTAAATCATTGCGATAACGTATTGTCAAATAGTACGGGCGACACACAATGCCGTCCGTACTGTTTTTATTTCATCGTTGCATCCATTGTCTCGGAGAGTTTCTCGTACAGGGTTTCGACCATAGCGAAGCATCCGTCGCGTTTCGGATTGGCTCCGCTTTTCGTGCGACTGTGACGGATACTGTTTCGGGAGAGTTCGGTTACGCTTCGGTGCAGGGTCCCGTGCGTGCGAAGCGGTATGGAAATCAACTTGAGTTTGCACAGTCCGATAAAATCCTCGCTGGAGATGTATTCCCCAGCGAGGAATCTGTTCCCTACCAACCGTAACTGTTCGCGCTGCTGCTCTTCTTTCCGGCGTTCCAGCCCGTTGTCATATTCCAGCCGTGCATAAAGCGTTTCGTTATCTACAAGAAATCCGTACACGCCGCAAGCGTCGTGGTCTTCGTCGCTGATGCGGACGGAATATCCTTAGGTTTCGAAATTTTGGTCTTCGAACTGAACGACGAGGCTCTGCGTATTTCAGAGATTATCCAACTGAACACTGAATCCTTATTCCATAAAGTCTTCGACGATTCGTCCCTGCGTATATAAATCGCGCTCTATTCCGAGGCCGCCCGGCAGCACGATACGTTGCAGGTCGGAGAGCATCAGGTAACCCCATTCCCACTCGCAAATGTGGCAGAACCCGAAGAGTTTCCAATCTCCGTCCTCCTGTTTCTCCGCCTCCGTAATGAGCCACGTTCCGGCTCCCATGGGGTTGAAATACTTTACAAGCACCTCGGCCTTCAGACCTTTGCCGTCCTGCGAATAGATCGGATGTTCCTCGAATTTCCGAATAATCTGTTTCGTAAGCAATTCCATGACTGTTTTATGCAGTGTTTATCCTCCTGCGCCGGAGTTTTACAGAACGGCCGTTCCTTCGGCAGGAGCGGCCGTCAAGGGTTCGTATCGTCTGCGACTTAGCAGGTTGTTTCGGGTTGTGCGATCCATTCATCGTAGGTCATCGCATCGATGAGTCCGTCGTCACCGTCCATATCGATTTCGATATAACCTTCAGGGCCCATTTCGATGGGTTGTCGGGTCAGGATCGTTCCCGTATGGTTGACCGTAACACAAGGTTCGATCGTTCCGAAATCGTTACCCTCTCCGCTCCGTATGTCATAGGCATAAATACCTTCGGGAAGCGAAGCTCTGTCGATACGCTCTTCGGTAAAGAGCGCGGAGTATCCGCCGAACGACGCCTCACAGAAGTCGTCGATTTCGGTAATAGGTAAAGGCATCATTTCTGTAATTGTTTTTTGTCGGACGAGTCGAAGTTTTTTTGTCGATGTTGCAGAACAGCCCAGCGTAATCGCAGCAAGGCATTCAGATAACGATGCAGTTTTTCTTGTAGCTTCTGCCTGAAACGGAGCAATTCGGGATCTGCCTGCTCGTCGTAAAACAGCGGATAGCGCAATCGCTGCTGCTCGATATGCTCCCGCTCCCGACGTTTGGCAAGCGTAATCTGTGCTTTTGCCGCCCGCAGCTTCGACAGGCAGGAATCGACGCCGAACTTCAATCCCGTGCGTTTGTCGTAGTAACAGTATGTCGCTGTGATCGTATCACGCGGGAAACGGCATTGAAAACGAGCCGTGCGCCAGCGTACCACCCATCGGTAACGTTTGAGCATCGTACGCGGCAGATCGTAGCGGTAGAGAATTTCGATCGGTCCGTCCGTCTTTCGAAGCTCGAAGGTGACGATTACCCATCGTTCGATTCGTAATGCACGTTCAGCTTGAGCATAGGCTTTGGCCAACGCCATAAAATCTTCTGTCTCGTTCTTCATAATTTGCAGCATCTCGACGTTCTACATAACCTTGCAAGCGAATCGCAAACCTGCAATTTCAGACGATGCAGCGGCCGTCTTTCCCGACAGGTTATGCAGCAGGCGCCATCGAGCGTATTGTAATATCCGTGTTCGGGTACGATCCTGCACCCGCAGGCACGACAAGTCAATTCATTCATCGGAAACAAGTTCGTTTTTATCTGCATGGCAAATGGTGGTCTTTAAGCTGTTCGGCAATCTCGCGGCACATCCGATAGGAGGCGCGGTTACGGTCGTCGATGTGCACGTTGCCCTCTTCTGCCATGAAGAGGACGCACGTGCGCAGCAGAGCGAAGAATCGCTGCTGCACGGTCGGATGTTCGTATTGCAGTCCTGCGGCGAAGGCTTTGCAGTCGAATCCGAAGTCGTTCAGCTCGCTCATCAATGCGCGGAAAAGTTTATGCTCCGGCATCTGTTCCAGCGTTGTGCTGGTATATTTATCCTTTACCTGTTTCATAGCGGTCGTCAGTTGTTCACGCGGTTAAGCAGTTCTCCCGACAGCTCGTGCAGTTCGCGTTGTCGTGCCGGCTGCGTCTCGCGGGCATAGGCCGTTATCGCCTGCGTCAGTTTCCAGAGCGTCGGCCCTCCGGCGAATCCGTCGTCGGGATTGTTGTTCATCAGCAGTTTCCGCACGCCTTCGTTCTCGGTTTTCAGCAGGCGGCCTTTCTGCATGAGCCGTTCCAGTTCTTGTGTGAAGTTGACCTCCTTGGCTGCCGCAGCCTTTATTTCGAGCGCTTTGCGACGGATGTTGTCGCGGCCGAAGAGCTGGGACGTAAGGTCGTTCACCGCAGACACGGTGGTCTGCGTGTCGAGTTCGTACGTCCGCTGCGAGAGCTGGATATTATCGGGCAGCTTACCGCCCAGATGGATCTGTTTCATTACGTTCTCGCGTACCATGCCGTTCAAGCAGACGCCGTTGAGCAGGAAGACGCGGATGTCCACCGCCCCGTCGCCGAAATCCGAAGTGGAAAAACGTGCTCCCATATAGATTTGTACCTCACCGTTGAACTCGGTGGGGATGCAGATCGGCTGAGGAAGGATCGTCTCGACATAAATCTTCGTATCGGTCCACAGCGCATCGTATGCCACGGCTCCCTGTTCGAGAGCCTTGCCCAGAAATGCCGAGAGGATGCGCTGGCTGTCGAGGCGGCGGTAGCTGTCCGAGAGGATGCCGCGCACTTCGTCGCCTACGGCGCGGACGAGAACACGGCTGCGGTCGCTCCACGAGGAGTGTTCGTTGAGAATGCGTGCGGCCAGTGCGCGTTTCCACGATGTTCCGCCTGCCAACTCGCGCAGGTAACGCGACGGAACGTTCATCTTCTCGGCCGCCTGTCCCACGGCGTTGTCGTGAAGGCGGAAGCGTCCTTCGGGCATCTGCATCGTCAGACGGTTGCCGTCGTCGAGAAAGAGTACCTTGCGTGTACTGCCCGTTTCCCGGTATTGGGCGCCGATCGGAAGGATGTAGTCTTGCAGCTGCGCGGATTCGACGATCATGCGCTGGAGGGTTTGCTGCACCGTGGGTGCACGGTGTTCTACCAAGTGCCGTACTCTGTCGGCTACGACCCGGTTCAGACCTTGTTGGTGTGCTACACGTGCTAAGGACGCACTCGTTACGGAAGTATTCATAAATTTGAATTTTAAGTTTCGCCGCTCGAACCATTCGGGCGGCACGCAGAAGGTCATAGTCGGGGACGGGGCTGCCCGCAAGGTTTTTCCGCAAGGAAAACCGGCAGGACTTGCGGGCAGACACGGACACGACTACTTTTGCCGGGCCGACCGAGGGGCGAATACTTTTCTGAATAAAACAAGAAAACCGAAGACGCTTTGCATCTTCGGTGGAAATAGGAATGAACCACAGTAATTACATAAAATAAAATTTTATGTAATTACTTCTTGTTCGAATCGAGATAAAATTTAATTATTTCGGTCTTGAAGATATATTCGTATTTGGCTTGCAGAAGCTGAACCTGAGCCTCGACCAGCGCATCGAGCGCCGTGTTGTAATCGACAACGGTAGCCGCTCCGAGATTGTACCTTTGTTCCATTTGCCGGGCGGCTTCCTCGGCCGAGGCGACGTATTTCTGCGAAGAGAGATACTTGTCCCACGCCGTCCGGGAATCGATCAGTGCTTGCGTAGCCTCCTTGTTCACCTGCTTCTCCGTGGTGCGTAACGCATACTCCGCCTGGCGAACGGCGATCTTCTGCCGCTGGACGTTGTGCCGCGTCGTCAGGCGACCGAAAATCGGAACGTTCAGCGATACGGAAATATAGCTGCTCGCATTGTCCTTATACTGTTCGGCGAACGGATAGGCTTCGTAACGGTACGTGCCGTCGGGATTCATAAACATTTTCTGCCGGGCATCGGAATAGCTCGACCCGTAGCCGGCCGAAAGCGAAAGCGTCGGATAGTAGGACGAACGGGCGATTCGCAGATCGCGGCGGGCAATGTCGATACCCAGCCTTGCGGACTCCACCTCCGGGAGTTGCTGCGCCGAGGCCAGAAGCGCATCGGTACTGACCGGCATCGGCGTATTTCCCAAAATATTATCCGAAGGAGCGACGGTATGGAATGTCGTGTAATCTTCTATTTCCAGGAGCTGACAAATATTCAGGCGGGCGATGTCGTAGGAATTTCGAGCCGACAAAAGAGTGTTTTCCGCATTGGCCAGTTGCGAACGTATCTGCAAGAGGTCGGCAGAGGTGACTTTCCCCATCTCGACCGATTTACGGGTCTTTTCCTCCTGTATTTTCAGGGTTTCGACCGTCTGTTCGGCATTGCGGATGTTCTCTTCGGCGCAAAGAATTTCCAGATAATAGGCCGTGATATTGAGCCGGATGTCGTTGCGGGCTTTCTCCACGCCCAACAGCGCCGCACGCAGATCGAGGCGGGAGCGTTCCAGATTATGAAGATTCCGCATACCGTTGAATAAAGTGACCGAGGCGCCGACAGAGGTCGAAGTACCGTTCACGCTCTGATGCTCCACGAACTCATACGTGGTGGGATCCAGTACGCGGCCGCTGGAGAAGCTGTAACTGCTCGATGCGGAGATGTCGGGAGCATAGGCCCAACCCGCATCCGAGCGGGTGAGCCGTTTGGTTTGAACGTCGAGTTCGGCCTGCTTGACTTCAATATTATGTTCGAAAGCATAGGCGATACACTCTTCCAGCGTCCAGCGTTGCGCTTCCTGTGCGTTGAGCGGTGTTGCACCGAACAACATCGGCACCGAAGCGACGGCGGCGAACAACGGTATTATGCGGCATTTCATGGTCAGCGGTTTTTGAACAGCGATACGACAGGTTGTATGAATTGCTCGATAAGGCGCATATCCTCCGTGATGATCTCGCCCGTACCGTCCATCTGCTGAATCATCGGCAGCTCCTTCTCATAGGTCGTCCTCATTCCTTCGGGAAATACGACTTCGACCGTATAGGCGATCGTCGTACCGGTCGCGGTTTGCACCGAAGCCGGAACCGAGGAAATGGAGCGTATCGTACCTTTCAGGACGCCGTACTCCATATAGGGAAAGCCGTTCAGCTTGACGTTGACCGTCTGTCCTGTTTCCACCTTGCCGAATCCGGCCGAAGGAACCTCCATACGGCCGATCACTTCAGTCTCCTTTTCCGGGACGATGCTGGCAAGAGCGGAGCCGACGGTCACATGCTGCCCCTTGCTCCAATATCCCTGTAACGACACGATACCGTCCATCGGAGCGATGACCGCATACTGTTCTTTCCACTGGGCTATGGCGGCGAGCAGTTGTTGGCGTAACTGACCGATGGTACGTTCGTATTCGGCCACCTCGTTCTCACGCTGCACGGCGAGTTCCACTAACTGTTGTTCGGTTTGCAGGATGGAGAGTTCCGTGGAGGTCAGTGTTGCATCGAAGCCGGCCTTGCTGTTCTGTTTGGCGAGATAGTTCTGTACGGAAGTTTCGTAGTCGGCCGCAGAAATAACCGATTGAGAGAACAACAGCGAGTCCCGCTCCAATGTCCGCTGCCCCATAGCAAGGTCCTTGTCGAGCAGTTTGCCCTGTGCCTCCAATTGGGCATAATAGCGCTTGTTTTTCGCAATTTGGGCTGCGAGCAGGCGCTTCTTCGTTCCGATGAGATCGGTGGCCAGATAATGCCTAAAATCGAGGCAGCGGGCGGCGAACTCCGCCCACGTGGCTTGCAGGTCGCCCAGAACATATCGGTCGGACACCCAGTCGGCCTCGGCGAGTGCTTGCGGCGAATCGGTGGCGGAGAGATTTTCTTCCAACGACCGGATGTCGTCGTAGTCGGCCGGTGTCGCGAGCAAAGCGATAAGCTGACCGGTACGGACGTTCTCCCCGTTGCCGACACATACGCTGTCGAGCAGTCCGTCGTAACGGGCCGTGAGGTCGGAGGGGGCATTGACTGTCGTAATGGATATGGGAGCCGTAACGGTCTGTGGATACTTGATGATGTAGCAGCCCAAAACGATTAGGGCAAGTATGACGAAAATGACCGTAATTCCCCACCGCACGACCCACGAAGGCGCACGCCCCATGATCTCCTGCGCCTCCTCGCTGTGAAAGTTATCTCTGAACTGCGGCATAACCTGTCCTTTTATTGTTATTTCTCAGTAGCGGCTTCCTGAGCTTTTTTTCTGGCGATATGTATTTTCAAGAAATCGGAAGTAAAGCCTTTATAGTAAGTACAACAATCATTATGGCCGCCTTCGAATTTATTTTCAATGCGTTGAATCGGGCATCCTCCATTGCATATGGGCAAATATTTGCATTTCGAACACGCCGGATCATCAAAAGTATCTGCACCGTATAATTGACGATTAAGGACCGTTTGATTGATGTCGGTCAAAATACCGTCATCGTTCAATTTGCCGATTGCATATTCTTTGTTTCCTATTACCTCCCAACATTTATAGGCATATCCTTCCGGATCGAATGCGATCGCCATATCGTTGCGAATTGCACATTCGTTGAAAAAAGGTTCCGGATAACGGATAAAAGGGGAATTAAATCCTCTATATGCCAAGTCGAGGATAAATTCGGACCGTTCTTTGTGATTAAATAATGTACTTTTAATTTCACATTTATCACAATTACTTGCTCCTCGATCCAATACGAATGCCGGAGCTATTCCAATATTCTTACGGCCTTTGAAACGTTCGACATACAACGAACAAAGCTGCGGATATTCATGTTTGTTTTCGTGCGTGAGATTGACTCTGATAACGATATTGATTTCAGGCGCTTGATCGTTTAATAATTCAATATTGGATATGACTCTTTCGAATACATCCTCTCCAGACGGCAGATGCTTTACTGTGTTATGTGTTTCTTTCATGCCGTCCAAAGTAATCTGTGCGGAGGTTATTCCCACTTTTTTCATGACACGAACAGCCTCTTCGTTGATATGATACCCGGTTGTGATGATGTTTGAGTTAATTGGTTTTTCCCATACGGCACTGAACTTATCATAAAATTCTTCAATCTGAGGCACAGCCATAAGAGGTTCGCCTCCAAACCAAGTAATTTTGATATTTTTCAGATCAGGACATGACATAACGTATTTGGTAATTCGATCCATTACTTCCGGTGTCATGTACTTTTTCTCCTTGTATTTCTCGAAACAGTAATGGCAACGGAAACAACAATCCATAGTCGGGGCAAGTGTTAAATGCATGCTCGCCCGTTGACTCCTTTGTCGCATTATGATAGCCTTGTATTTCAGATAGTCATCTTCATCGCTGTCTGTTAGAATGTTGTTCTCGCACAAGACATCCCATAATTCTTTGTCGACCTTCTCGGACGATAATTCTTGGATACCGGTTTTGTGATTTTGAAATATACTATAAGATTCTTCGTCGATTTCCAGCAGAGAATTTGATAGTGTATTATAGGTGTAATATTCCTTCCCATCTATATTGAAAAAGAATGTGTATTTCGAGATTTTCATTGCTGTGTTGTATTATAGATTATTGTATAATCGTTATTCATATAAACATAGTCCTTTGTCGCATACCCATTGCCTCTCAATACTAATCCATATTTTTTATTTTTTTCTATTTGAGAGCAATCGAGCGGGATAGAAAGCGTATAATCGTCGATCCAATAGGCTTGTCTTATTTGCGCACGTGGCAGGTCTGTGATTGTCGGATCATCCTTAACAGTATCTATGCAATAACTGCCCAACATTGGCTGTGAAAATGAGATTTGAATATCCCTGAAATTGCCATTATAAATATTGCTACCATTAGCAGGAAAAATATTCCTGACATAGGGATGGTTATTTTGGGTTTCGAATTTTATTCGATCGAAATCACTGGATGTATAATTGAAAAAATCAACCACTTGCGGCATAAAAGAATCGATATGCGGATATTGTCCTCTGTTTTGATAAAAGTATTCCATAAACTGGACGGATCTGGGCATCCAAATGAATCCTCTGTCTCTGAGAATTCCAACGATATAATCTACAAGTCCAGGTTCGTTATCTCTTAAGTACATGATCGAAAATAAATTATTCAACCATTCCAAAAGACTTTCCTGTACATTGCCATAGGCATTTTCCCGCATGTCATCCGCAATTTCATCATAGATGGCATTTGCTGAGAACTCCATTTTAGACCAATATTTATAAAAGAGAGGATTAGTATAATTATGACAAATTTCATGAATTACCATCGGAAGAGTAGTCTCATAGGTATAATTTAATTTACCACCGATGATGATTGAATAACCGGCCTTGGATTCGTAATCCATTATGTAATAATTGCTCGGACCATTACCCAAAGCAACATACATGACTGGGCTTATAAAATCACCACCAAAAAAATTGGAAAACCATGAGAAATTAAAATCAGCAAGGAGTTGATTTATACAAGTTTCTGCTTTTTCATACAAAGGTTTGTGATCGTTATAAAATTTCTGAAAGTTTGTCTTCACATAGAAATCATTCAATAGTTCGACATATTTGCGAAATACCTTTTCCGACCTCCACTGCTCTCCGAGACCGGGTAATTTTGAGACAGGTATATGCTGATTTAATGAAACTTTACCATTACCTATGCAAATAAAACCTATACTCGCCGCAACAGCTGCATATCCCAGACGATCCTCATTTCTGAGCTTGATAATATAATCTATCAGATCATGGTGAGAGTAGCTCTGAAAATACTCATCTATATCTTTATTGTATTCCTCAATGACTCCATATGTGTATTCAGGAACTCCTGCAATACGAAATACAACGCCTGTCAATTCAATGCGTTCATCGACTTTCGGTTGTAATTGTCCGAAACATTTCCCTGTTACACAGACTAATAGGAATACTAAACATATAATATTGCGCATACTTTTATCTTTAATTTTGACGAAGAAATGGAGTGAGATATAAATCTCACTCCAAATTATATATCAAAAATGATATACTTGTCCTTGATGACAGGTAAAGTAAGTTGAAGAACCATTACAATTCACATCATATGCGGCCCACATACCACATGTATGGTAAGTGCCACCTCCATAACAGGGTTCTGACGAATAATTGGTCTGTCCCTGATTGCACGTTCCGTGAGTATATTGGCAAAGAACAGCATGATTTCCTGTAGGACACAGTGTTCCAATATTTCCAATACCACCTCCAGCCAGAATCCGTTCTGGATTCAATAATCGATTTCCTTCGATAACTTTAAACTTTTTCATAGCTTTCATTTTTTGAAAGAATACATTCAGTTCGTTCAATCGGTTTTGCGTGCGACAGCACCGGAATAAACTGCCGTTTCGTCACAATAATGCAAATTGGTCGGAAAATTGTATTTTTGCAACTGCCTTTCTTGCGTTTAAGTTAAACTTATGAGCCGTCACATTCAGTTTTGCTTTCTCGTAAAAATGGCTTCGGCAAGGTGAGGGCAGTGATTTTCACTGCCTTTGCCGAACCGGAAAAACGAAAGTCTAAATTTTCCATTTTATTGAAGAAGGCAAGTCTCCAATAGTTTATTAAAGTTAGTGATTTTTCTTTAACTTCCCAATTCCAACTGATTTTTCACCAGTTCGTAGTAGTAACCCCGTTTGGCCGTCAGTTCGTCGTGCGTGCCCTGCTCGACGATGCGTCCGTGCGCCAAAACGATGATGTTATCGGCATTGCGGACTGTCGAAAGACGGTGTGCCACGATGACGACGGTTTTGCCTTTGAATAATTTCTCCAGACGCTCCATAATCGTGCGCTCGTTGTTGGCGTCGAGCGAATTGGTCGCTTCGTCGAAGAAGAGGTATTTGGAATCCTTGTAAGCGGCACGGGCAATCAACAAGCGTTGTTTCTGCCCCGTACTCAACCCGTGTCCGTCGGCTCCGATACGGGTGTTATACCCCAATGGCAGCGATTCGATGAACTCTCCGATATTGGCGATTTCCACCGCCCGGCGGATCCGTTTCATATCGGGTATTTCATCCGATACGGCGATATTATTGGCGATCGTATCGGAAAATACGAAACTCTCCTGCATGACCGTTCCGCACTCCTGACGCCAGCAATTCGGGCTGAAAGCGGAGAGCCTGCGACCGCCCAGCAACACGTCCCCCTCGACCGGAGCGTAAAAGCCGAGCATCATTTTAAGCAGTGTCGTCTTGCCGCTGCCGCTTTCGCCTACGATGGCCGTAACCTTGTCATGCGGAATCGTCAGGTCGATTCCGTCCAGCACTTTGTCCGAGTGCGGCCCTTCGTATTGAAAAACTACGTTCCGGAACTCGATGGCCGCGTTTTCGGGGATGTCGCGGATCAGACCCGCGTCTTCGGGTTCCTCATCCGGTTTTTCCTGAATTTCGTTCAGGCGTTCGAGCGAAATTTTCGCATCCTGCGTGGCCTGCACGAAACCGATGAACTGCGATATGGGGGCGTTGAGCTGGCCGATGATGTACTGCATGGCCATCATCATACCAAGTGTCATTTCCCCGTCGATGACGGCGCTGGCGGCAAGGAACGAGATGATAACATTCTTGGTCTGGTCGATGAACGTACCGCCTACTTCCTGTGTTTGTCCGAGCGTCAGGCTCTTGATCGAAACTTTGAACAGCTTGGCCTGGATACGTTCCCATTCCCAGCGTTTCTGCTTCTCGCAGTTATTCAGCTTGATGTCCTGCATGCCGTTGATAAGCTGGACGATATTGCTCTGGTTGTTGGCCGACTCCTGAAAGCGCATGTAGTCCAGTTTGCGGCGGCGTTTGAGGAATATCAATATCCAGCCGATATAGAATGCACTACCCAGCAAGAATACGCCGAGGATGCCGAGGTCGTACCCGGCCATCACGACGCTGTATATGACGAGCGACACGGCAGCCATCACGATACTCAGCAGCGAGCCGGTCAGGAATGTCTGGATCCGGTTGTAATCCCCGATGCGCTGCATGATGTCGCCGACCATCTTCGAATCGAAAAACGCGATGGGCAGGCGCATGAGTTTGGCCAGAAAGTCCGAAATGAGCGAGATACTGATGCGTGTGGTCATGTGGAGCATCAGCCACGAGCGGATGAGGTTGTTGGCCATCTGTCCGAGCGTCAGCACCACCTGTGCGATGAGAATCATGACCACGAACGAAAGGTTGCTGTTCCCGATACCCGTATCGACGACCGATTGGGTCAGGAACGGAAGAATCAGGCCGAGTACGGCAGCAATCAGCATCGCAAGGCCGAGTTGGAACAGGTAGGATTTGTAAGGCCGCAGATAGCGCAGCATCGAGGCGAAATTCAGCCGTTTGTCCTCATCACCTTTCTCGGCATAGAACTCCGGTTTCGGCTCCAACAGTAGGGCAATGCCTTTGGCCGAGGAATCGCCGGAAAGGTCGCCTTGCAAAACAGAATCTTCGGCCCCAGTCTGCAACCACGATTTGAGAAATTGTCGTTCGCTATATTTGAGTAATCCTACGGCCGGATCGGAAACATAGACCCACCACTGCCCGCGTTTCTTCTCGATTTTATAGACCACCACGAAATGCCGCTGGTTCCAATGTACGATGCAGGGAAAATTGGCTTCGTCGCGAAGCTGTTGCCATGTGAGTTTTACACCGACCGACCTCAAACCGATACTTTCAGCCGCATCGCTGATACCCAACAGCGAAACGCCCTCCCGCGTGATATGGCAGCGATCACGCAGATTTTGCAGTGAGTAGTGCCGACCGTAAAATGCAGCGATGATTCGCAGGCACGTCGGGCCGCAGTCCATCGAATCGAGCTGGGTATAGTGGGGAAAACTCATAATGTCTCTTTTAAGATTTGATTTATCTTAGGAACAATCTTTTATCTGACTATTGAAATGTAGTGACGTAAATTAACTACTATGTGAACTTATTGATCGGGGTGTTGCATTTCCATAAGCAACTCATTTATTTACAAATATATAATTTTTTTTCGAAAGTACGAGCTGTTGGCTGTAGTCCGTTTGCTAAAAAAGAAAATCATTTATCTATTCTCGGGGTTATGTTGATAGTAATACTATATATTGTTTTTGATGTTTCTGTCTCCCATCGGAGTATTTCTTCTCGATAGTTACTAATGAACGTGCGAGTAACCTCCCATTAAAGATAATTGATTAGCCCGTTAGCCAACAAATTCCATCAGCAGCATTGAAAAATTTATCATTCTCTATCGAAATTGCGACTATGTACATGCAAATATTTGCATATCAAATAATTATTGCAAATAAAATGTCTAATAATCTCGATATGACTACGAAAATTAGAACAGCGCAATAGATAAACTATCACGCTGCCCATAATGAATCATATTTTAGATTACTTCGTAACTATTACTATGTGTTCTCAAGATTTATAGTTACGACCTGTATTCAGCACCGATCAGATATATAGCAAATATTGTTACATTGAGATTTTCCCGAAATGGAATTTTCCGTTATCGGATCGGTCAATGTATCACAGTTATTACCTGCACACGAGTCTTTCTGTGTAGGACAAAGGCGGTCTCGTGTAGGACAAGGATGTCTACATGAACCACAATTCGTTCCACCGGAATCTCCAGTAATAGTTCGGGTTGTAGTGTCGTCACCGCCACGAATCTTCAGCATATCCAAATCCTGGACAATTTCTTTTTTCAACTGCAACTTTTTCATAACTCATGACTTTTTTAATTTTCCTTACTCTGTTTGCAGATTTTCAGGTTCCTCTGTCTTGTTATTCAATTGCATACATTCGATGTCGCGGATATAATATATCCCGTCGAAGATGTTGAGCCAATGGCCGTTTTTACGTTTACCTACCTCGGGAAATTCAAAAACTGCTGTTCTATATCCGTCAAGCCACCTCAATCTTTCACAATTTATGAATGCATAAGGTGCATCCCTTGTAAAATGTGCAATTTGTCGCTCTAACTCGCCGGGTTGCTGTAAATCAGAACGATTCAATGAAGTTATAGCAATAGAATACACCTCATTACCCAGCTCGTGATAAAGATTTTCGGTCAATAGATTGTGATAGTAATCATTTAATTCGCAATCCATTATTTGAGATGCATCTTTTACGGCATGCAGATTCGCACACCAGATAATCAACTTTTCATCGGGGAAGTGCTTTCTGTACCATAATACATTTTCAGCCATCGCGTTGTCTCGTATCTGTACTCGCATAGAACCGAGAAGACCGCCGAATACTCGATATTTAAGCCGAGATGAAAAATCGAAAAAATTACGATCCATATTTCTCAGCCATTGTTTTATTGCACTAAAATCGGTTGTCATTCCATATTGGTCTATCAAGCAATCGACTCGATTTCTAATTTGGTTCAATATGGAAATATATTCGAATAGTTCTCCGGACGTAATCGATTCAGGGTCGTGCGAATGACTTTGCAACTGCGCCCAAAGTCGATGTAGTTGAAACCAGGGGATTGTTAAATCGTCCGTTTGAGGATAGCCATCTAAAATTTTCTTTGCAACGAGAAAGTCCGAAAAAACAATATCGCAATCCATGCCGAAAAATTTGAAATATCCACTATCGAGCATTTGCAGAATTGGAGCGATAGATTCTCGGTCCATAAGCCAAGGACTATAATATAGCAATTCCTCTGTCGTGATTCGAATTCCAGACGGCAACCGGCCGAAAGCATAGCCGGAAAGCATCGGCGCCATCTCAAATACTAATGTTGTAAAACCGCATTCATGCAACTTACGCAGTAGACCGATTCGTGCGGTGGTAGAGGTTATGTCGAAATGCATTTGCTCCCCCAGAACAATAATGGACTTTTCTTTAACAATCTCTTCGATAAAATCCCATTGTTCGTCGTCTTGCATAGCCACAGCATTCCGAGCGATATTTGCTGCAGTCGAAAGAGTGTCGGCCCATAAAATACCCCTATCCCCCTGCTGTTGCCCCCATGTTGTCGCACAGAGTAAACTAAATAGTAAACTAATAATTCTTATTTTCATAATTCAAGGCCTATAACAAAAAGAAATTCATCCATTTGGTATTTTGAGGAGCAGGTATATATAAAGATAATAATAGTAATCCGATTCCGGCTATTCCTTCCAAAAGATCGTATTCTTTAACCCATCCCTTTTCATTTCCTCCCCATGCGCTATATCCAGCCAATCCTTCTTTTCTACTGCCCATATTTAACGTCACATCGAACCAATAATCGCGGACTTCCTCGAACAGATTTTCTCCGGTTTGTCGGTACGCATAATGGAACATCATACATACACTGGCTGCTCCGTGACATAAACCGGCATCGATAACACCGGCACTGCGGATATCCCTACGCGAAGTCGAAAACCGCAGCACCTCCAACGCTTTTTCCTGCCATTCCCGGTTATGCAACGCTTTTCCCGCCTGCCACAATGATGTCGCTACACCCAGATCGCCATAGCACCAAGCCAGGCGACTATAATAATTATCGTCACCAGGATTATTCTCCAAAGATTGATTCGGAAAGAAAGCGCCATATTTAACATGATCTATCTCCTGGGATAGAATATAATTACAAGTATTCCTGATGATTCGGTCTCGTCTTTCCCGATCGATCCCTTCGCTTTCCAACAAGCTCAATACGGATACGATACTCGACATCCCGTGTGACAGGCAGATATTGTATCCGACGCCTCTGTCCAGTCCCAGCGAAGATTTCCATTTGTAGATTCTATCTCCTTTTTCAGCGGTTTGCTCCAATGCCTCCAATGCCCGGTTTACAAACTCTGCGTCGTCGCAATAATATTTGACGATGCCCAGTCCGCCATGCAGGTAGTCGTAATTCCCGTTTAGAATACTGTTTATCGCGAATGTTTGCAGCAATTCCCGATAGTTTTTCTCCACATCGGAATAGTCGATCTCCAACAACCGCTCGCGGTTCAGGTATTTCAAACCCTCCAAAGCGCCGGTAAGTCCGCCGCAGTATGTAAATAATCCTATTTCGGAGGTTAATTTGTCGAAATACGTTTCGAGGAAGCCTTCTAAAATTTCCTCTTTCTCCGAATTGGGAAACACTTGCAGATAGTGTTTGCAGAAGATAATAATGCCGGTCTGTCCGGCCAGCAACCCGACGCCTTCGTTGTCGAGCTTACCGTCTTTCATATCCCGAAACAGCACATCGGCTATTGCATGGATTTTATGTTCGATTCTCGTTTTCATTTTTACCGAATAGGAATGAATACTTTCATTGTTTTTCCACAAGCCGCTTTGTCCGTGCGATCGCCGACTCGAAATACTTGGTTAAAAAGTCATAAATAACCAATTCGAACTGCCGGTTATTGGTACGGAACCAACGGTTCATTGTCATGTGCGAAATGCTGCCCAGCAACTCGTCGATCGTAGGTACCGCCAGCCCGGAGGATTGGATTCGGGAAATTTCCGCTGCGACTTTTCCGATTTCCGACTTACGAGGTTGTAATATGGCATCGTAATCCGTAAACATCTCGCGGTCGGACAACGCTTTTTCGATGTCCGCTCGATAACGGCGGTACTTATCATTGATCTGTTTCGTGAACGAATGCGAGGTGAATCCGAACTCTTTCTTGAAATTCTCGGCCATCCGGGAAAACAGTGTTTTTTTCTCGTCCGGTGTTTTTCCGAAGGCGGTCATCGTATCATCCAGTAATGCCAGTGCCAACTGCCAGCGGGTCGTTTCCCGCGTGTCCGTAGGTAATTCCTCAATCTTTTCGAGCAATTCCAGAATCGCACCGCTGTCTATTCCGAACAATCGTTCGACCGGCTCCATAGTATTTGCCCCGTATCGTTCGATTTCACGGACGTAAGTATCGCATAAAACCCTTATAACAGCCCCGTTTTCCACCAAAGGCTGAAACAACGCTTCGAAACGTCGGAAGATAGGGGCATAGTTCTCGAATCGGTCGATGTGGAGCCGCAGACGGATATGAAAATCCGGGTCGTTATAACGAATAAAGAAGCTGCCGTCGATCCATCGCTCTGCGTACAGTTCCCGAAGGAATGGCCGTATGGTATGCGCCAAAACCTCATCAGCCGTTTTGACGCCCGTGTATATTTTGAAGTATAGCCATTGGCTACCGGGTATGAACTTTCTCTGTATCATGTTGCTCGTTTTTATGAAAGGCGAAAATCACCTCGTTCGTAAATCGGTCTTTTCCCCGACGGACAATACCGGAGTCGTTACGAAACAGAAATTCCTCCAATACGATCTGTTTGCGTTTGGCGATCTCTTCCAGAAGCAGTCGTTGGCATTGTGTATCTTCCAAATTCAAATAGAGTTCGTTGTCGCTGTCGGGAATGACGACTTCCGTCGGCATTTGTCGTTTCTGTAAAAATTCCCTGAAGCGGACGGAAAGTTCCGAATCGGATAATTTATCCATCCCTTCGACCTCTTCTTGTTTGATTCTCCACAGTTCTCTCGAAAGAATAATGTCCTTGTATTGAATCCGAGGAAGATAATCATAAGCGGCTAAAAGTCCCGACCAACCGCAACTCAATCCGCCGGTTATCCGTTGGTGTTGAAGATCGCAGAGGAAACGGTAAATCGGAATAGGACTCATCGAATAGTTATGGGCACACGTTAAGCGGGGAACGACCTCTTTGTCGTATTTTTTGGAACGGAGAAACAGACGCCCCTGCCGAATGGAAAGCATCAAGTCCGATATGGGAATATCCGTTCCATCGTGTTCGCAATTCGACAGATAATGCAGCGTATGTTCCCTAAATACCGGGCGCGAGGCGATATTTCCGATGCGTGATTCGGGAAGATGCGATATTTCGGCGAAGATAACGTCCGGAGTTTGCCGCTGCTCGAAATCGGCGATCTCTTTGACCAAAGCCATAATACTCTCGTCGATATGGCAGAAGCGCCCCAAAAGGTTGGCCGCACATACTCCGCCGATCGATTTTATGTTGATTAGATCGTTATCGAGCAGGCTGCACATAACGGCAATCGTATCGGGAAACTGATGTTTGTAGTCCAGTTTCTCGAAATCCTTGTCCTCCAGCAATACGACGTGGCCTCCTTTGCGGGCATTTTCGATATATTTTTCGAACAGAATGCGGTCGGCGGGAGTTTGGGTAACAGTTACAGCATTTGAATAACGACCGGGAAATACTAAATCGTTAATCAGAGGATTGACGTCGCCGCTACCCGATGAAACCGGATAACCCAATCCCAACTCCCCGTCCAATGCCACAGCCAACGGAACTTCGGCCTCTTCGTACCGGCTTTGGAATGCCTGAATAAAATTTTGCAGCGTGGGATGTTCGTTCGGTGGTGTAATCTTCGCCAGAAAGTCGATTAAACGAACGATTCGGGAGACAGTTTTCTCATCCACCTGTGCTCGATGCACCGGTTTGAACATATCCGTCTGAAACAGATATTTCGGCTCGTAGCCTACGCCGATATTTTTTACGATCGATAAAATTTCATCATATAACGGCAGTGTCGTACCTACCGGTTGTGCGTCGATTCGGTTCAGAAGCTCCTGGATTTGTCGGAGCGGTTGCAGGATCGGAACATTTTGCAGGCGGGAGAGTTTATCGATAAGCGTATCGAGTACGTCTTCACCGACGACACATGGATCGAGTTCGCTTTTCAGCACTTGCGAGGCGATAGTCTCGATGACATATTCATGCGCTTGTTCCGTGGTTATCTCGTCATCGACGAGTGCTTGCACCAGTTGTTCGATTGTTGCTCCGTCTGCCGCCGTGTTCAGGAGCGTGGCCAGCGCTTCGTCGATTTCCAACGAAGCAACCGTATGCTGGCGCTGTGATTTCTTATAGCGATATTCGACATAGCGATATTTTCCGCCGATTTCATAAAGGCTGTCATTCGGGTAATATACGAGTTGCTCCCGCACGTTGGGGTCACGCTCGATCTCCTGAATCAGAGCACACAGATATTGCATGTCCAACCGGGTGCGGCGTTTGTTGTCCGTCGTAGCCGGTAATTCGATCGATGTACTGTCCGCAATCTTTCCCGTGCTGCATCCTGCGAATAAACCGAACGGAGTACATCGTGTCATCGCCCGGTGCCGGTATTTCAGAACGGAACGCTCGAATTTAGTCTGCTTTTTTCGGTCTTTCGATACACAACCTTCATACAGCTCCGGCGAGGCTAAATAGAGTGCTTCCCGAAATTCAGGACTCAAGGTCGTATCTTCTGCCGGAGCATCCAGCGGGAATAACGGCGTCCTGAAAACAAAGTCGGGGAAAGGTGTAAACGTCGGTTTCATTATTTAGGCGATTGTTCTGTTAGTAATTCTGTTTTCTTTTATCTTTTTACAAGATACAGCCAGAATAATATATTGACAACTGATTCTAAGAATAATTTTATTCGGCGTTTATTATTTTCAAAAACACACGATAAATAAGAAAAATTCATTAAATTTATCAATTTATTACCATCTAAATAAAGCTGACGCAAAATATCTTTTATCGGTGCATAACTTATAATAGAAAGCCCCCTTCGTATTAACGAAAGGGGCTTTCTAAAATTTACTTAATTCCTATTCGCAATCACATGTTGCGTTCACAGTTTCCAAACACACACATTCGGATTGAATACAACTTCCTCCTTGTGAAATCATACAGCCATTTTTGCTTACTTCTACACAGGCTGTAACATTATCCGATTCACACCCCGTAGCCGAAACACAACGAGCCGTTTCACATTGTTTCGTTAAGGCACAAACTTTTGTTTGCTGGATAACTGTAGTATCTGCACCACCTTTAACCATTGCACTCTGCTCTCTGTCAAGACGGGACACCACGTCTTTTTTAAGTTTTAGTGTTTTCATAATAAAGCAGTTTTATTAGTTGGTATTCGAAGATATAAAATTTCAACAAACGATGCAAATATTTTATTGTTTTTTTTATAACTTTACCTTTGTGAGAAAGAATTTGTGTGATGAATCGATGTAAATTGTCCTTTGTTATATTATACCTTTATGTCGTCACATGGCCATTGGTATTGTTGCACGCGCAGAAGAACCCGTTTTTGGAGCAAATCCGTAATTTTCCGCAGGAGAAGATCCACGTGACGACCGACCGCGACGCCTATATCGCGGGCGACACGGTGTGGCTGCGTGCGCACTGCGTCGACGCCGCGACGCTCGAACCGCTCACGGCGAGCCGCTACGTCTACGTGGAGCTTCGCACGACGGACAACCTGCTCGTGCGCCGCATCAAGATTCTGCAACGCGGCGGCGTCTATGCCGGCTACCTGCCCCTGCCCGCGACGCTCGCGCAGGACGAATACGTGCTGTGCGCCTACACGCTCTACATGCGCAACCTCGGCGGCGACTATCTCTTTTCGAAACCCCTTTCGGTCAATCCCTACCGACAACCCGAAAAACGACGGCGCCGCACGGCGGCGGGCCCCTTCGACGTGGCCTTCTTCCCCGAAGGCGGCTACCTCATCGACGGACAGCCCTGCCGCGTGGGGTTCAAGGCACTGGGCAGGGACGGACTTTCGCGGCAGGTGACGGGAACCGTGCGCGACGACCGTGGCCGCACCGTCGCGCGTTTCGCCTCGCGCCACGCCGGCATGGGGTCGTTCGAGTTCACGCCGCGGCCCGGCCGGCGCTACACGGCCGAATGCGTCCAGACATCGGGCGGCAAGGCGCGGCGCTTCGACCTGCCCGAAGCCAACGACCTCACCTTCGTCCTGCGCGTCGAGCCCAACGACACCTCCTTCGTCGTATCCGTCCGTTCGGCTAAAAAGTGGCGGCCGCAGGGATTGAAGCTCCTCGTCCACCGCTGCGGCACGCAATGCTACTACAAGGAGTGGAACCCGCAGCACGCCTCGCTCACCTTCCTGCGCGATGAACTGCCGGGCGGCCTCTACCAGATCCTACTGCTCAGCCCTACGGGCGAAGCCTACTCCGAGCGGCTGGTCTTCAACCGCCGCGACGACGAGGCCGAGGTGACGATGCGGCAGGAGGGCACGCTGCGGCAGCGTTCGAAGGTAACGCTGCATTTCGAGGTGCGCGACACCAAACGCCGACCCGCACAGGGCGACTTCGCCGTCGCCGTCACCGACCGCAAGGCGGCGGCTCCCGTAGCGACGGCGGGCATCTACTCCACGCTGATGCTCTCCTCCGAGCTGCGCGGAGTGATCGAAGATCCCGACTGGTACTTCGCGCCCGACAACGCGCAGGGCGACGAGGGGCTTGACGAACTGCTGCTTACGCAGGGCTGGCGCAGGTACGACGTGCCGAAGCTCCTGCGCAACGAATACGAGGAGCCCTACTACCCGTTGGAGGCGGGACAGGAGATCGCGGGACGCATCGAGCGCACGGCCATGTTCTCCAAAAAGAAGAAGCTCGACCGCTACACGATGCGGCTGCTGGTACCCCGGAGCGGCTACGCCACCTCGGCTCCCATCGCCGAGGACGGGTCGTTCGCACTCAACGGCTTCGACTTCCCCGACAGCACGACCTTCGTGCTGCGGCCCACCGTCCGAGGGCGGACGATCACCGACGCGCGGATTCTCATCACTCCCGATTCGTTTCCCGAGTACCGCACGCTGCCGCGCCTGCGGCAGCCCGATCCGACCTACGTGGCGCAGGCGCGGAGGTATATCGAGCAGCGCGGCACGGCGGACATGCGGAATATCGTCATCGACACCGTGGTCGTGACGGCCAAACCCTGGGACGACGGCATCGACGAAAACGCGCCGGAACACCGTCTGGCCGCACGGTCGTGGAACGCCGAGCAGATCAAGGAGGTCAGCGCCGGGACGATCCTCGACTTCATCGAGAAGATGCCCGGAATGCAGGTCATGGGACGAAGGGTACTATACCGTGGCCACAAACCGGCCTTTATGGTCGACGGTCGGTTAGAGGAAACGGTCGGTATGTTAAATAAAACAGAAGATGTTGTCGGAGAAAGTACGAATTGGGGTTCAGGAAGAATGGATAAGAACGATAAACGAACAATACACTACCAGCCAATTCCAACTGTCAATAGTTGGGTAGATATGACAGGAAGAGATTATTCAAGTACTAATTTGGAAAGAGAACTTGCAAAAGCTAAACGACAAGTCGATTATCAAGATAATTTGGATAATGTCCCCGATTGTTTGTATTATCCGATCGAACAGGTGGCACGTATCGACCTGATCGACCGTAACCAGACGACCTATTGGGGAACGAACCTCAAAGGCGGCATCATCGCCATTACCATGAAGAAAGGAAAAGCGCTGGCCGAAGCGTATGCCGCTGCACCGTCGCCGGACGTAAGCGTAGTGACGCCTTTGGGTTATCAAACCCCTGCGGAGTTCTACGCTCCGACATACGACACCGAAGAGAAACGTAGAACCAACACGCCCGACTATCGCACGACGCTTTACTGGAATCCTGTCGTCAAACTCGACGACCTGGGGCAGGCTACTGTCGAGTTTTATACCTCCGATACTCCCGCCGATTATGACATCTCTATCGAAGGCGTATCCCGAAGCGGAAAAATTATCTCTTTATCGAAATCGTCTGTAAAAACAGAATAAGGATATGGACACGATTATGTGTGGTGCGCTATATTATTTCTCGTAATATCGATTTTCTGAATCAATAAAAACACCCGAAAAACCTCTACTCGGCTTTTCGGGTATTTTCGAATTTATCGGACGAAGCGAAACCGCTGATCTCTTACCGCCGTTTTACACCGTGTATCCGATTCGACGGCACGGAGGGAACATGCAGGTCCGAGATGTCGTCGTACTTGTTCCGATGCGGTTGCATGCCCCGTCTTAAGGGATAGTTCTTTTTCAATATCTCAGCGGCCAGCCGTCGGGTTCGTTCCTGCAACTGCCTCTGCGCCGCCGAACCTTCCGATGATGTTCCGTATTCGCGTGCCAGCGTCTCGAATGCTTCGGCACTCGGGAAAAGACCGTTCATAATCCCGTACTTCATTCCTCCGCCCATTCCGTTCTGCTGCATCGTCTGTAAAACGGCGATGTCGAAACTGTAGCTGCTGTAATGCGGGGTGTGCGGAACGTCGTCGATCAGCTTCTCATAATTCCGCACCGTCGGCGCCAGATCGAACGTGTCGGTCCGTATGCCGTACGCTAGCAATGCTTTCGGGGCGAATGTTTCGGGCGGAATCTCGTCGAAGGCATATCGTCCCTTGTCTTTATCGTCACGGTCGAGCCGGAACAGATCGGCGTACTTCTGCCAGCCGGTATCGAACTGCGGGAGCCGATACATCCGCAACTGCGTATCCTGTAATTGAGGGTGGAAGAAGTGCAGCAGATAGTAGTCCCACATCTCTATGAAACGTTGTGCTCCGAGGGGCGTTTCGGTGAATAGTAACAATCCCTGCCGAGTCTCTACGGTAGTCAGGGTGTCGAATCTTGACAGCGGTTTCATCCCTTCACCGAAGCAGAACATCGCACGCTCGTAGCCGTCGTGGTGCCGGAGCCGTTCCAACTCCGCCTCGGGCGAGAGGTAGGGAATATTCATCTGCCAGCAAAAGGCGGCATCGCGCAGGCGCACGATGCGCTGCGGCGCCACACCCTCTTCGAGCAGGATCGGCAGGCTGTTTTGCAGGAAATCGGGGCCGATGAGCCGCTCCTGCTGGCGGATCCGGAGGAGCACGTCGTCCGGAATCGTGTATTGAAAGAGCCAGTAGTCGGGATAGTTTCCTCCCGAGCGCTGTCCTTCGACATTGCGTTGGATAAACTGCTCGAACCCTTCGCCCGTATCGTTTCGAATGGCGTAGTCCCGTACTTTGCAGTGGGTGTCGAGCGCAAAATAGAACTCGAATCCGTCTTTCTGAGGTCGTGTCATAGGTTTTCAATGTCGTTTCAGATGAAATTCCGCGCCTCGTACCGGCTCGTCGCGCCGCCTCTGATATGCTTCGAGCAGCTTGTCGGGCCTGAAGAGCAGATTTATGGCGTCGAAATTCCGGAAGGTGCGGATTCCTTCGGCCTGCATGGGAGGTATCTCGGACGAAGGCCGACGTCGTATCGGGAACTTCCGGTCGAGGATGTAGGCGGCCAGATTGTACTGCTCCTCGCGCTTGGCCGCCCGCCCCTCGTCCGAGAGGTCGGAGGCGTACTTGCGTTCGATGTTGTCGAATCCGCTGCGGAAGACGAACTCCCTGTTCCAATACCTTTCGGCATTCTGCATAAGATACCCGTAGCCGCGCTGCATGATGATCTGCAACCCCGTAAGATCGCGTATGCCGTTGGAGACATACAGATTCTCCCCGTGCTGCGGATCTGCGAAGGCCCAGAAGTTGTCGGCCGTAGCCCGCATGTCGTACTCTTTGAGGCAATATCCGCGACGCAGAACCTCGGCATCGACGAAAGGATGCTCCGGCACCCACATCATACCGCCTGCCGTGGGAAGCACCTGCGGATTCACCTTGTCCCAGAAGCCGTCGGGATCGACCTCCACCTCGTACACGCGCAGGGTTTCAACCCCCAGATCGGGGTCGAAGAAACAATCGGCGTGATGCTGCATGTAGCGTTCGCAGGCCTCCCGACCGTCCGGTTCCTGCGTGAAGAGCACCGTACCCCGCTCGGTCTCCACGGCACGGCAGCGCCGCAGGTCCTCACGGGCGACCGGTGGCAGCCCCTCGTTGCGGAACTGCCGATAGTCGGCCTTTGTCGAGAGCATGTTGCTGCAGTTGCCCTCCGCGAGAGGGTCGAGGCCGTACTTGCAACAGTAGAGAAGGTCTTTCAGCGTTACGGCGTGACGGATGTCCAGCTTCTCGGTGGCCGTGGAGGGATCCAGCAGGTAGCTGTGCTCCGCCGCTTCGATGCGGGGCAGCAGCGCGGCATCGGTCGTGCGTATGTCGAAAAACAGCACCGAGGGAATCTCCCCGCGATTGGCGGCGTAGTCCGTAAATTCGTCGAGCAGGGCGCGGAATCCTTCGTCGCCGCGACGGGATCGCTCCATAGCTACGATCTTGTTGCCGTCATCCACGGCGACGTACAACGCAGCCTGCGTCTGTTCCTGATCTTGTTCTTGTTCCATCGTCATTCCTCCTCCGGTGAATTAGCGTTGAACGAATCGGCCGACAGCACGTCTTCGTAGTCGATGTTCAGGCTGATGTTGCGGCTGCAGCTCCGTCGTTCCGTCATCTCGATAGTCGGTATCTTGTCGTTGGGAAAAGTCGCTTTCTTCACGACGACCACGTTGCGGATCTTCGCGGGCGAGTTCCCGATACGTCGGGCGTAGCGCGTCATTTCGGCGGTGGACATCGAGACCGCAGAGTTGTTGTATGCCTTCCGTTCCCTCGGCAGGCTCTCCTTGTCCGTGGAAATGTCCGCCGGACGCACGGGCTCCGAGACCGTGACGACCATCGTCACCCGTTCGTTTACCGTCAGTTGTTCCATCTCTTCGTAGGTGCGCTGCGCCTGCGCCTCGCGCCCGGCCAGCAGTCCCGCCGCCAGAAGAAATGCCGTTACTATTCCTTTCCTGTTCATGTCTGTGCTATTGGGTTCGTTTATTTCTTTTTCCTTCATTTCGTTTGGTTCCCATTTTTTATCTCTTCCCGAATCCGCCTCTCGGCAATCTCGCAATAGGTCCGGTCGATCTCGAAACCGATGTAATGTCGTCCCGTGCGAATAGCCGCCACGGCGGTCGTTCCCGAACCGATACAGTTATCCAATACGGTGTCTCCTTCATCGGTATAAGTCTTTATCAGATATTCGATCAGCTTGACCGGCTTTTGTGTGGGATGATAGAAACATCCCGTTTTGAACTCCCTTGGAATGCAGACTATGGAAGTCGGATATTTCCAGTCGGAGATATGAGACCGTGTAGGCTTCATTGCGCCATAACAGTGGTTGGTCGTCCTTTTGAACATGCCTCGGGGATGATTTTTCTGTCCCGGTTTATAACTCATCTGCGGGTGATAGACCGGCAACTTCTTATAGAACACTACGATGTCCTCATGCTGACGCAGCGGCATACGGTTGGCGTTCAAGTGCCCGCTTACACGGTCTTTCATCCACACGAGGTTGTATTTCCACAAGTCGGGTTGCGAGCGGATCAGTTCTGCGGTGAACATCCCTTGTGCGAACAGGATGATGGGGCTGTCCGGCTTCGTGATTCTCCTGTATTGCTCCCACAAGGGGGCGAACGGAATCCGTCTGTCCCATTCGGCTGCCTTGTTTTTGCGGTTCAGCACCCCATAGGGCAGGTCGGTAATTATCGCATCGACGCTGCCGTCTGCCATCAGGCTCATTCCCTCCAGGCAGTCCATGTGATATATTCTGTCCGTCTCGATCATAGCCTTTGCTGTCGTTTCTGATTGCTGTTTACCAGATATACGAATGTCCCGTATTTCAGCTTCACCTTGTTTTTCTTGATAGCCTTGCTGATGGCGTCGCTCGTCTTCTGGCAGGCATTCGGCATCGCCTGTATTTCCCATTGGGCGAGGCTGTCGCTGCCGTAGCCGCAGGTGCTCAGGTTCATATTGCCTGACATGGCGCCGCTCGCTACATCCTTGCTCGTCTCCCGAAACTGGCTGTTGGGCACGTACAGTCCCTCCATCCCGTCCGTGCCGTAGAACCGGACGATGTCGTCTTGCATGTATTGCGATTCATACTCCTCCTCGTTGCCGTCCGGCTTGTCCCTCTCGATGTTGTCCACAGAGGAGTAATCCCGTATTTCGCCCCACGACTTGACCATATTCTCGTATTTGCTGCCTATGCCGTCGTCCCCGATCTGCGCTTCCGGCAGTTCCGGATTCAGGAATTCCGTCGTCTGGAGCATCTTGTCCGGTATCTCCGCCGTTTCGGTATGAAACAGGTCGAAAATGAAATACGGTCCTCCCGGCAGCGGAATATAGAGTATGGCCGGAAGCATGTACCTCGTCTGCCGAAAATTGATTTTCTCCAATATCTCCATCTTCATTGCATTAGTGTTTGAGAATGTGACAAGGCATCTCCCTCCTGTCTCTGTCGCGTTCGTAGCGCTCCAACAGCCTCTCGGGTCGGAACAGCAGGTCGATAGAGAGAAAATCCCTGTAAAAGCGAATGTCGCCGCTCGGCAGCGGACACGGAGGCTCCTCCCTTGCCGGATCGATGCCGAAGCAGGTGCGCAGGATGTCGGCCGCCGTCGTATGGCCGTCGTCCGTCATGGCCGCTGCAGGTTTCCGATCGGCGTTCTTGAACCGATCCGCGAACGGGAAGTCGTATCCCGGAAAGTCGGAGCCTCCCCAGCAGAAAGGTTCGTAGCCGTTGCGTGCGATATGCCGGAGCGTTACGATCGTCAGCAGGCGCCGCAACGCCTCGGACGATGCCTCGGTTCCGGAGTCCGGAGCGGCCGCGAGCTTCGCGGCCCCGGCCCGCATGTCGTATTCTTTGAGGCAGCAGCCCCGTTGCAGCACGCTGTCGCACCGTCCGCTGTGGCGCGGCACGAAGCGCATCTGCTCGTGGTCGAAATACGGCAGGCACGCCTCCGAGGAGTATTGCTCCTCGGAGAGTTCCACATCGTATATGCGCAAAGTTTCGACCCCGCAGGTGAGTCCTCTGCCGTCGGGATGTGCGGTGAGGAAGGCGAAGAAGCTGCGGGCCGCCTCGTCGCCACGTTCTCCACGGCGGAAAAGAGCTACGCCGCCCTCCGTTTCCACGGCTCTGTAAGGTGCTCCGGGTTGCGACAGCGCGGGAATCGATTCGTTGCGGAAGCCCGCGTAATCGTCCTTGTAGCAGAGGTTCCGGGCGGTGTTCTGCGCAGCCAGCGGATCGAGGCCGTGCTTGCGGCAATAGAGCAGGTCGTACAACGTCAGGGCTTGACGAA